>JGI24539J26755_10000362_pt1 | contig 21140 bp, 18 predicted proteins | sample NorSeaMetagenome_2_FD_26755 | JGI IMG/M metagenome (IMG submission 26755) | reverse complement strand
CACCGCCCGATAAACTTTCCAAAATAGTTCCTCACAAATCAGTTGTGTGAAATTTTCCAGTCAGAGGTAGGCTGTAACATCAAAAGAGACGCCGCAAATGCAGCATGTTCAGTCACACGGATGAGTGCTTTTGACTGACGTTAGAGCTAAGGGTAATAGCGCTATCTTTGTTGATGACCAGCGACATTGGTTACGCCTGTCTGGTACTTTTCTATAAACTCCAGCAAAGGTATTTGCGGAGAAGCGAGAAGTCTAACAGTTTAAGTCTATTAGTCAATGAGTTACGGTGTGAAACTCGACCAGAAACGCTAGTAATTCTGTGAAATCGATTGACAAAAATCCAGTAATCGGCAGACTATGCAACGCCTTCGATGTCCTTCAGGGGAGCATAATATTTAAAGCAATGGAGACTGTTTTGATACAAATACAAGCAAATATAATAACGCAGAAATTATTGGCCGTATTAGCTATTTCCCTATTAGCTCTGAACGCTAGTTGCAGCAATGACACTCAGTCGACAACAACTGTATTTACTAATTTCAATGGTTACAGTTTTGATAATGCCCGGGAGCTCGAGCAGTTTACAACCCTAGTGGTTGATTCAGGCAAGGTTGTGGCCATAGGAGATGACCGGCTTGTCGAGAACTTCTCTGAGGCTAACATCGTTGACGGCCAAGGAAAAACACTGATCCCAGGTATCACTGATGCACATGGCCACGTCTCCAGCTTGGGGTATACACTACTCCAGATAGATCTTCGCGATACTAGCTCAGCCCGACAAGCGGCCTCACAAATTGCCGACTATGCAAAAGAAAAACCCTATCTCAAATGGATCCGCGGTAGAGGATGGAACCAGGTGCTCTGGCCAGGGCAACAATTCCCAAACACCAAAATTCTTGACGAATTAGTATCCGATCGACCCATTTGGTTAGAAAGAATTGATGGCCATGCTGGCTGGGCTAATAGCAAAGCGCTTGAATTGGCTGGCATCAATGCCAATACCATATCACCTCCCGGTGGAGAAATTTTACGCGATGCCAATGGCCAGCCTACCGGTATTTTAATCGATAATGCTATGAATATTATCAATCAAATAATACCGCCACCTAGTGATGAAGAGCTTGCCGCCGCTGTCGACGCTGCCACCAATCATCTACTCTCTTTTGGCATNACCTCGACTCATGATGCCGGCGTAAGTGCTACTGAGCATCGATTCTACTCAGGTCTTGCCAAACGACAAGAGTTGGCTGTGAGGCTGTATGGGATGATATCTTCCACCGACCCAGAATTAGGCTCTATTCTTTCTGCGGGGCCAACGGTTGATGATAATGATTTATACAGTGTCAAAAGTGTCAAGGTTTATACTGATGGCGCCTTGGGAAGCAGAGGCGCAGCAATGCTTGAACCTTATACCGACCGCCCTAGTCATAGTGGCCTTTTATTGACCTCTCAGCAGCAACTGAGAAGTATATTTAACGATGCGATCAAAGCCGACTTCCAAGTCGCTATTCATGCTATCGGCGATAAGGGAAACCAAATTGGTTTGGATGAAGTTGAGTATGCCTATGCAACGGTTGGCGGAGAAACATTACGGCACCGAATGGAGCATGCTCAAATTGTCTCTCTAGCTGACATACCTCGTTTTAAAGCCTTAAACGTTATCCCTTCGATGCAACCAACACATGCGACGAGTGATATGAATATGGCAGAGGATCGGATTGGTGCCAAACGCCTAAAAGGTGCCTATGCATGGCGGAGCTTTCTTGACCAAGGCAGTCGTTTGGTGTCTGGTTCTGATTACCCGATTGAATTGGCCAATCCGTTTCATGGCATTCATGCCGCAGTGACTCGACAAAACAAAGATAACCAACCAGAGCAAGGATGGATTCCAGAGCAATCTATTACGCTTGAAGAGGCCATGCGCTCATTTACCATTGATGCCGCATGGGCTGCCCATCAAGAAACCGTTCTGGGTGGATTGAGCCCGGGAAAATGGGCAGACTTTATTATCATCGATCAGGATCTCTTCAGTATACCGTCTCAAGACCTCTGGAAAACTGAAGTACTACAAACTTGGCTGGCCGGGAAGCAAGTTTATGAAAAACTATAACTCGATTGAGGAATGACCTTTAGTTATCAGGCAGGCTGACGTTGTCGATTAGACGCGCAGATTCAGTAAAAATAGCCCCCAAAATGGTGATCTCTGAATCATCATCGGCAGCTAAATCTAGTGTCTTACTGTTACTGCAGGTTAGGTAATCAACAGTGAAGCCGGCCTGCTCTATCAACAGTGCTGCTGACGTCTCAAGTTCCGAAAAGTTACGGTTGCCGGTGTTAATCTGACTGGCGATCCAATCGAGAGCCTCTTTTAATACGATCACTTTGGGTCGCTCGTCATCAGTAATATAACGATTGCGAGAACTCATCGCCAAACCATCAGTTTCGCGATGAATCGGGGCAGATGTTACTTGGATTGGCATGCAGAGATCCTCAACCATACGGCGAATCACAGCTAATTGCTGGTAATCTTTAATACCAAATATAGCCTCATCAGGTTGTACGATATTAAATAGCTTACTGACCACGGTGGTCACACCTTCAAAATGGCCTGGACGGCTTGCCCCACAGAGCACATCGGTCATAGTCGGACAGATCACCCTACTCTGAGTGTCTAGCCCATTGGGATACATTTCAATATCATCGGGATGGAAAAGGTAGTCACAGCCAGATTCTCGTAGCTTTTCGCAATCTGATTGATAGGTACGAGGGTATTTATCCCAGTCTTCATTAAGACTGAATTGCAATGCATTAACGAAAATTGAGCACACAACAACGTCATTAGTCTGCTTAGCCTGCTGCAGAAGCGCTAAGTGCCCATCATGTAAATTGCCCATAGTCGGCACAAAACCAACCCTAGAGCCCTTTATTCGATCTTTATTAAGATCCTTACGCAGTGCGCTAACCGAGTGGAAAATTTTCATTCGCAGCAACCCTCAAAAAGCGATTTATTGTTCAGCAAAATGATCACTCGCGAGATTTTCAAATCGAGTGTACTTACCCATAAACATCAAGCGACAGGTACCGATAGGTCCGTTACGTTGCTTTCCAATAATAATCTCAGCCGTGCCCTTATCTGGACTATCTTCGTTGTAGACTTCATCACGATAAATAAAAGCAATAACATCGGCATCCTGCTCAATTGCTCCAGATTCACGAAGATCAGCGTTCACTGGTCGTTTATTGGGGCGTTGTTCGACATTACGACTGAGCTGAGACAATGCGATCATTGGGCACTCATACTCTCTCGCGAGACCTTTCAGTTCACGGGATATTTGCGAAATTTCTTGAACGCGACCCTCAGCAGAATTACTGCCATTCATCAGTTGAAGATAGTCAACCATTATCATACCGGGCTGAGCTTGTGCATAGAGAGCTTCGGTATCCGCCGGGGTACTGGCGCCATGCTCTTTATGCCATTCCTGACGCAATTGCTCCACCCTTTCACGAGTGAATTGTTTGATACGATTGCGCATCTCCAGCGGGGTTATGCCTGCCGAATCATCAATAAATAACGGTTTATCTTTTAACCTTTGCGCGGCACTGCTTAGTCGAGGCCAATCATCTTCCACCAAATTCCCCGATCGCATACGTGTTTGATCAATTTTTCCGATCGATGACAACATTCTGATGATTAACTGATTAGCCGGCATTTCTAATGAAAAAACCAATACGGGTCGGTCTTGATGAAGGGTCGCATGCTCAACCATGTTCATGGCAAACGCAGTCTTACCCATAGACGGTCGACCTGCAATAATCACCAAATCTGACTTTTGCCACCCAGAGGTCATTTTATCTANATCTGAAAATCCTGTACTGAGACCAGTAATATCAGCATCGTTGTTAAATAACTCATCAAGACGCTCCACGGCCTCCTTGATTAAGCTATTAACTTCCTTGAAACCACCCTTTTTAGGGCGGTTTTCAATAATTTCTTGAAGCCTACTCTCTGCCTCAGCAAGTAACTTTGAGCTATCCCACCCCAATGGATTGTAGCCCTTGCGAACTATTTCACTGGCAGCACCAATCAATTGACGAACAATTGAACGCTCTAGGACAATTTGAGTATACGCCTTAATATTTGCCGAACTCGGCGTGCTACTGGCTAAATCGACCAAATATTCAGCGCCACCGACAGATGAGAGTTCATTAGAATTTTGAAGCGATTCAGCCAAGGTAATAGGATCGAAAGGCTGGTCATCGGCCGCTAGTCGCCCCATAGCACTAAAAATGAGTTGATGGTCTTTGCTATAAAAATCACTCTCAGCCAATACCTCCGATATTGAATCAAAGGCTTCGTTTTTAAGCATTAATCCACCAATAACAGCTTGCTCAGCCTCTATAGAATGAGGTAATGGCTGACTTATACTTGGCTCTGCGAATAATGCGTCATTCATATCAATGGGTTGAACCTTTGCAAAAATAGTGACGTTAACTGCCGTTTTAAGGTCAGGACATTTATTAAACCACACAAACAAAAACGGCACTGCATCTTATCAAGAAGCAGTGCCGTCTTTAAACTATTTTCAATGCTTTTAAAAAGTCTGAAATTACTCCGCCTCAATAACCACGGTAATAGTTTCAGTGATATCAGAATGAAGCTGAACGTCAACTGTAAATTCGCCAACGTGCCGCAAAGCACCTTCAGGGAGGCTAATCTCATTCTTAGTGATATCGCCGCCCGCAGCCGCGATAGCATCTTCAAGCTCACGCGCGCCGACGGAACCGAACAGTTTGCCTTCTTCACCAGCAATCGCAGAAATAGTTATAGTACCAATCGCTTTCAATGTTTCAGCACGGCCCTGAGCCAAACTTAGCTTATCAGCCGCCTTGGCTTCAAGGTCTGCGCGACGCAGCTCAAAGTCGGCAATATTTTTTTCTGTCGCAAACACAGCCTTACCATGGGGAATTAGATAATTGCGACCAAAACCAGCCTTAACATTCGCTTTGTCGCCGATATTGCCCAGCTTACCTATTTTTTCAAGCAGAATAACTTCCATCGTAAAAACCTCACCTTTGCCCTATTAGCCCTGACTATCAGAGACTAATCTTGCTCTTAAATTTAAAACACTATCGATCGCGCCAAGCGCCACCAATAAACCGGACATAACAGGACCCAACATGAGTCCTAAATAAATCAACACCAGCCAATGACCACCCGCCTTTTTTACCCTGACGGTATAATGCAGCAAAGACAAACCACACACAATCAAAGGGAGTGACGCCAACTGCAACCAAAATTGGAACTCACCCAAAACAGTGAACCCCAGAATAACCAGTACCAAGCATCCCATACCCACCTTAGTTTCTAGCCGAACCCCCTGGAATTCTTCTTGAAACCCGCCTGGATTAAACAACAGTGCCTGCCACCATCTAGCAACAACCAGGCCTATCAAAGCGCTCAAAGCATTCATCCAAGCAACCCATGCCAAAATCCCGCTGGCTGGAGGCAAAACAAACTTTTGCTCTAATTGCTGAGAAGCACTTGCAAAAATTTCATCCAAATCTGACATCAAAGCAGTCAGATCATTTTGAAACACAATCCCAGCAACAAGTGCTAATCCAACAGCGGCAAGTGCATCAGCGACGAGCACCAAATTCCAACTAGCGGTAGCCCTCAGCACATTGCCTACTAACAATATGTTGACCAACGCTATGATCGACATCACTGCCAAAAACGGGTTGGCCTGCCCTGCGAAGTAACTCACAAAGAACGGCAGTGACGCCCAAAGGGTTACAAGCGCACCTTCAAAGCTACCCTTTCGCAAGGTTACCAAACCAACGGTGGCTGGACCGACAAAGGGCACAACAACCCCGACCAAGGCAACTAAACAAGCCTGCGGTCGCCCGCGCATTATAAAATCAGCTAGGGCTCGCACTGGTTTAATACACTCTATTACTTATGGCTGTCAGTATAAGGTAGCAACGCAATATATCGCGCCCGCTTAATTGCTTCTGACAATTCACGCTGATAGCGCGCCTTTGTACCCGTAATACGACTGGGAACAATTTTACCGCTCTCAGATACATAGCCTTTCAGCGTATCCAAGTCTTTATAATCAATTTCCGTTGCGCCTTCAGCGGTAAAACGACAAAATTTTCTACGACGTACAAACTTAGCCATAATTATTCTCCGCCTTCTGCGTCAGTTTGAGTTTCAGCAGCTTCCGCTGCAGCAGGCTCTTCAGATTTAGCGGCCGACTTTTCAGCAGCTTCAGCCTTAATACGTGCAGCATTGCGACGCTCACGAGCTTCTTTATCTGCTTTCTCCGCATTTTCCAGCTTCATGATAGGTGATTCTCCGGTTACCGCATCATTGCGACGGATCACCATGCTTCGAATCACTGCGTCATTATACCGGAAGGTTGAATTTAACTCATCGAGCACATCCTGACCGCACTCAATGTTCATCAAGATATAATGAGCTTTATGGATTTTGTTGATTGGATAAGCCAACTGACGGCGGCCCCAATCTTCGCTTCGGTGAACTGTACCACCGCCGGCAGCGACCGATGCGCCATAGCGCTCGACCATACCTGGGACTTGTTCGCTTTGGTCAGGATGGACCAAAAACACGACTTCATAGTGACGCATTGTATCTCCTCATGGGTTTAAGAGTCTCCCGCTAGGGGCATGTGCCACGCAGTGAGACAAGGAGTGCCGAGGCTTTTTTGACTCGACGCTTTTAAGGCGACGCATTGTAGTGACTTAAGCAGCCGCTTGCAACTCACTTTGCAAACTTAGAGCGGTAATTGTAAGTGTCTTCTAGTTCAAGCGTCTCTGCGCCGAATCAGACGCCATGCTGAACTCACATTAGTGGCCGGAGACTTCAATATCAAAGTAATGAGTATTTCTTCTGCAGCCACGAGTAAATAGAAAAGAATGACCATCCTAAACCATGTATCAGCATCGATTAATATCAACATATAATAGGCTGGCGCGATGAGCACTGCTGCTACTTTTGCGCCCCAAGTATGGTAGCTAGGATATTCTCCAAACTTCTTTAGAGCGAACATCAAGGGAATAATAAAGGATAGCGTAGCGGATAGCAGATAAGCCTTTTGCTCAGTAAAAATGGCTGGCCAAATTTGATACAGCCCAAAAATCATGCTGGCATAGGTTAAGGAATCACCCCAACTATCTAGTTTGGCACCGAAATCACTGACTTGATTGAGCTTGCGGGCAAGATAACCGTCGAGTATGTCACTCACCAAAGAGACAGCTAATACAACGAGGAACCAATCTGCGTCAGCTTCTAATGCCAACCAAACGAGCGCCGGCACCAAGGATAGACGTAAAAAACTGAGCAAATTGGCAATAGAAAATGTCGTAGAGTTCATCGTATCCATTCAACTGAATCTAGCCCAGAAATACCCCGGGTGTTGACGATAATGCTAGCCTTAGATGATAGCTAAATGCAACCGTCCGATTAAAATACTTTTCAAATCTGTATTAAGTCACAACAAGCAAGTCCAGCCCCAGTCTCTATTAGTCCCAACAAAGGAACCAGGCCTAGGCGATGATCGAGCGCTGACGAACAATTTCAAAAAGACATACACCTGTGGCTACTGACACATTTAAGCTCTCAACCTCTCCAGCCATAGGCAAATTGGCCAAAAAATCACATTGTTTGGAGGTAAGTTGCCGCATTCCGTCACCCTCTGCCCCCATAACAAGAACGATTGCACCAGTCAAATCCATCTTATATAAGGAATCCGAAGCCTCTCCCGTAGTGCCCACGGCCCAGATGCCGAGCTGCTGTAGCTTGTCGAGCGTTCTGGTTAAGTTAGTCACTGCTACCAAGGGCACCGACTCCGCAGCCCCACAGGCCACTTTTTGGACGACCGGTGTCAAGCCGACCGAATTATCCTTGGGCACAATAACCGCATGTACGCCTGCGGCATCGGCTGATCGCAAGCATGCGCCTAAGTTGTGCGGATCAGTAACGCCATCAAGCATTAAAAAAAAACTTTGCGGACCTTGCTGTTCCGCGAGATCAACTAAGAAAGATTCATCGTGCGTCTCGCCTGGCCGGCAAAGCGCTATTACCCCTTGATGTCTACCTTGAACTTTGGCATCAAGTTTCTTTGACGTGACTGACTGCAATAAAATGCCATGCTGTTCGGCTAAATTATAAATTTTNTGTAGACGATCATCACGGCGTCCACTTTGCACCTGTATTTCAGCCACCCTTTGAGGGGCGGATTTCAGCATAGTTTGAATAGCGTGAATGCCATAAATCCAATCCACAAAAAACTCCTCTGGTATGTTTTTATCAATCGTTGATTGCGCATTGTACTGGCTTTGGGCACACTTCTGTTATCAATCGTTTCCCGATTCCCAAATAATGTTAAAAAGCTAATGTTACCTAATTCATGAACCAAGATAAAACAGCATCTACGAACTTAATAACATATCCAATAGCGGGTTTAACTCGTCGTATCGCGGCAATGGTATATGATTTATTCCTGTTGGNAGCCATAGTTATGGCCTATGCCCTTACAGTCATAACTCCTTTGAGGTTCGCTTTTTACGGAATGCCTAACAGTGATAGTCAATGGGCGGGTTTTCCTCTTATGGCTAACATAGCACTGATGATTGGCCTAGCATTTATGCTGTGCGGTTACTTTTTTATATGTTGGCGTAAGCAAGGTCAAACGATGGGTATGAAGGCATGGCGGCTAAAACTTCAGCAATCTAGCGGAGAACTTGCCACTGTCGGCCAATGCTGGCAGCGATCCTTGCTAGCCCCAGTATCTCTGGCTTGTTTTGGACTAGGTTATCTGTGGTGTTTGATACCACCCAATAGAGAATGTCTTCACGATCGTCTTACCTCGACAAAAGTGGTGACATTACCAAAAAGTAAATAAAAATCTAACGCAGTGCAAAAACCATGAACGCTAAGAAATTTATTCTCGCCATAGATCAGGGAACAACATCATCCAGAAGCATGCTGTTTGATCAGCAGCTTTTGGTCACAGACCAGTCGCAGTGCGAGTTTCCTCAGCACTTTCCTGAGCCTGGTTGGGTCGAGCACAATCCTGATGANATTTGGGAAACAACCCTGAGGACCTGTCAAGAGGTCATATCTAAGGCCTCGGTTGAGGCATCGAACATTGCCGCAATTGGCATTACTAACCAGAGAGAAACAACGATTGTCTGGGAACGATCTACCGGAAAACCAATCTATAACGCAATTGTCTGGCAAGACAGGCGCACTGCTGCGCTCTGCGACTCTCTTAAAAAGAAGGGTGTCGAAGCCCTAATTAGCGCTAAGACAGGTTTACTTTTAGATCCCTACTTTTCGGCAACCAAGATCGCGTGGCTGTTGGATAATGTTGCTAATGCGAGAGAGAAAGCAGACCGCGGAGAACTCGCGTTTGGCACAGTAGACAGCTGGATACTTTGGAACTTAACTGACGGCAAGGTACACGCCACTGATGCCACTAATGCATCACGCACCATGCTTTACAATATTCATGCTGGAGATTGGGATGATGAACTTTTGGCACTCTTTAATGTGCCTCGCTCAATGCTTCCATCGGTCAAGAATAGTGCTGACGATTTTGGCACTACAACCCTCTTTGGCGCACCCATAAAAATTTATGGCATAGCAGGTGATCAACAAGCCGCAGCTATAGGACAGGCCTGCTTTGATGTCGGCATGATGAAATCCACGTATGGGACAGGCTGTTTCGCTCTACTCAACACCGGTGAAAATGCTGTTGTTTCTAATAACCGCTTGCTCACTACTATTGCCTACCAATTAGATGGAAAAGTGACCTATGCCTTGGAGGGGTCAATATTTATTGCCGGTGCCGCGGTTCAGTGGCTCAGAGATGGTCTTGGTATTATCGAATCCGCTGAGCAAAGTGGCGACCTGGCATTACAAGCAGACCCCAACGAGCAGGTGTATATGATTCCTGCGTTTACAGGACTGGGCGCACCTTGGTGGGATGCGGACGCACGAGGGGCGATTTTTGGTTTGACCCGAAACACCGGCCCGGCAGAAATTGCCAAAGCCGCACTCGAGTCTGTTTGTTACCAAACTCTGGATCTGCTCACAGCAATGCACGCGGACTGGACTCAATCACAAAAAACGGTGTTGCGCGTAGACGGAGGTATGGTGGCTAGCGACTGGACTATGCAGTGTTTAGCCGATATTTTAGAGTCGCCNGTAGAGCGCCCTTATATTATTGAGACGACCGCTATGGGCGCCGCTTGGCTTGCCGGGTCTAAGACAGGACTATGGCCAGATCAACTGGAATTTGCGGGTGCCTGGAAATGTCAGCAACGCTTTGAACCCATAATGGCTAAGCCGCTGCGCGATGAGAAAGTGGCCAATTGGAATGAAGCGATTACTCGGTTAACCGCTACGCCGCAAAAGGTATAAGCCCACCAACAGACATAACACTATAGGTGCAACAACCGCGAACACCACAGGAAATCCAAAGACTATACTGAATGGTCCGAGCAGATCCTGTAGGATTTTAAAGCCTATACCGACTAGCACTCCGATAAAAATACGGAAGCCCATGGTAGCGTCTCGAAGAGGGCCAAAAACGAAAGAAATGGCAATCAGTACTAGCCCTAAAACCACTAGCGGTTGGAGTATCTTGCGCCAGTAGGCAAGCTCATAAATAGCAGTGTCTGCTGCTTGTTGNCGTAAAAACTCAATGTGGCTATCCAGTATCCTTATCGGCAATGATGCCGCGGGTAATATATTAACAGTCAGTATTTGTGGCGATAGCTCAGAATCCCAATGGCGGGTTATCTGCTTCTCTGTCACGGTTTTATTGTCATCAAATCGAGTAATAGAGACATTTTCTTCGACCCAAAACTGTTCGCTAGCGTTGTAGGTAGCTCTGCTCGAAAAACTTGCCTGTTGCAAATTTTGCTGATCATCGAATTGATAGCGAGTAACACCGTAAAGAACCCCGCCTGGAAACACTGCGTTGAAATGCATAAACTCACGTTCCTCACGAATCCATAGGCCGGCAGCTGAATCTTGGGTTGAAGAACCTTTGCGCAAGTATTCACGAGTTCCCTCTGCGCGCTGATCCAAATAAGGCGAAAAATACTCTCCGATGGCAGCGCTGAGAATAATAAACACAAGCACTGGCTTCATTACAAAATACACAATACGCACCAAAGAGACTCCTGACGCGCGCATCACGGTCACTTCACTATTACCTGCCAGCAGCCCCAGGCCGTAAAGACAACCGATCAGTGAAGAAAGGGGGATATATTCGTAAACCGTCGAAGGTAATTTTGTAAATACATAAATCAACGTATCTAAGAAGTGATAATTTCTTTGTATTGCTCGAGTTTGATCAATAATCTCNGCCACGACATCAAGCCCTACGATAACGCTAAGCGCGACAAGTATCGAGCTGAAGACTGTGCTGCCAATATGGCGAGATAAGCGACGCATCATGAGGGTTTACCCCAACGATCACTAACCGTATTTTTGAACTTTCGTAACCGTTCAGAGCCGGCCAAAGCCAAGCCAAATAGCAGGAATCCTAGATGCACTGGCAGCAGTGTCACGTCGGAGGAAATGCCACCGGATTCAATGCTCCCACGAACAGCATTCAAAGAAAGTAGATAGGCGAAGTAAAGCATTATTGCGGGTAGCAGCCTGGCAAATCGTCCCTGGCGAGGATTAGTTCTACTCAGAGGGACTGCCAGTATCACGATTATCAGGAGCATCAGGGGTGTTGACAACCGCCACTGCAAAGTCGCCTTAAGCTGTGGCTTCTCAGTCTCCCAAAGTTCTGCGGTGGGTATGGCATCAGTTTCAGGATCCTCGGCGACCCTCTTGGGCGAGCTTAGTTTCGAACCATACTGTTCAAAGGAGGTAATTTGATAATCATTATTACCCGGAATGCCTTCAATACGATAGCCCTGATCGAGGACAAAAAATCGTTCGGTTCCGTCTATGGAGCGTTGCTGGCGGCCTTTTTTCGCAAAAATCACCACTGTTCGACTGTCAAAATTCTCCGCAGACCCTGCAGTAACCGCCAAGAAAACGTCCTCTAACTCTCTGTCATCGTTGATACTTTCAGCATAGGTAATGCCCTTGTCACCACTCAACTTATAAAATCGTTTAGGACTGACCTTGTCCAGTTCGGTCATTTCTTTTTGAACTTTCAAAATGGTCTCTGCTTTGGCTGCGCCCGCGGGNGATATTGATAGACTCAACCATCCGACTAAAAGCGCGAGACCTACTGCCATCACCAAGGTGTAACTGACCAAATTAGCTTCAGAAACACCGCATGCTTTAAGTACACTCATTTCATTTGCAACATGTAAACGTCCGAAGGACAACAAAATAGCCAAGAAAAAAGCGAGAGGAATAGTTAACTCAAGGAATCCTGGAATACGATAACCGATGACTGCAAATATAACGCCTGGATCCATATTTCCCGCTAGAGCGCTGGATAGGTACTTAACAAACCGGCCGCTAATGAGTACTAATAAAAGCACAACGCAGATAGCGAAAGTCGTCGATAAAATTTCGCGAGTTAAATAACGGAAAATAATCACAATATTAGACTTATAGCCCTTGGGTGTAGTTAAACAAACTGTTATCGTTAGCGCCTCATATCTTACAACAAATCTGCAACCACATGGAGCTCACATGGAGTTTAATGCATCCTCAGCACAACTATTAAAGATCGAAGCTGATTCTCTCGTTCTACCAACAGGGTCACAACTAGAAAATATCGCTAAACAAATTGATGCCGCGCTCGACGGCGCTATCACATCTCTCATCGAGTCTGGAGATTTTAGTGGTAAAGCTTCTGAGGCCTGCGTCTTACGCAACCTCAACACTCCCTTTAAACGAATCATTTTGGTGGGAACAGATGGCGCTTCCAATCCTCAAAAAATGATTAAGGCCATTGAAGCCGGAGCCTCTGAGCTATTTAAAACCCCCGCTGTGAATGCTGTCTGGGCAATTGAAGGCTTGGCCGAAGACCACGACTGGCAGGCTACTATAGTTGCCCGCAGTACACTGACTGCTGCCTATCAGTATTCTGGTACGGGTAAGAAACCTAAGCCGAAAAAACTCGAGACTGTCACTTACTGGTGTGCCAGCGAGAATGATTCAAACATCGCGAATCAGGGTCTTAATTACGGTGGCGCGATTGGCAATGGTATGAATACCGCGCGGCAGCTCGGCAATCTTCCGGCGAATATCTGCACTCCCAACTATCTCGCCGAGCAGGCCAGCCAACTCGCTGAAGAGCAAGCCAACCTCACTACTAGCATTTTGAATGAATCGGAGATGAAAAAACTCAAGATGGGTTCTCTACTGTCAGTCAGCACAGGCTCAGTAGAACCGGGAAACCTGATTGTAATGAACTATACGGGAGCCGACAGCAGCTTAAAACCAATCGTTTTAGTCGGCAAGGCAGTGACCTTTGATACGGGTGGTATTAGCCTAAAACCGGGCCGCGGAATGGACGAGATGAAATTCGATATGTGCGGCGGAGCTTCTGTCTTTGGGGTTATGAATGCGCTGCTAGAAACTAAGCTGCCTGTCAACGTTATAGGTATTGTTCCAGCCGTGGAAAATATGCCCGCTGGCAATGCGACGAAGCCCGGTGATGTGGTGACAAGCATGTCTGGTCAAACCATAGAAGTACTCAATACGGATGCCGAAGGTCGGCTGATCCTATGTGATGCCCTGACTTATGCGGGCCGCTTCGACCCAGACACAGTCATTGATATAGCCACCTTAACTGGTGCAGTGATTGGCGCTCTGGGGAAATTTACCTCAGGCCTTTTGTCTAACGACGATGAACTTGCTGACCAGCTTTTATTGGGTGGTACAAAAAGTGGTGACCGTGCTTGGCGACTACCTCTGTGGGAAGAATATGATAAGCAAATCAAAAGTAATTTTGCTGATATGGCTAATATCGGTGGGGAGGCCGGCACGATTACGGCTGCTTGTTTCCTTGCTCGATTTACCAAAGCCTATAAGTGGGCGCACTTGGATATTGCAGGCACAGCTTGGTTATCTGGCCCAAAAAAAGGTGCTACTGGCAGACCAGTACCCATGTTGATGGAATATATTCGCAGCAAGACTGTCAGCGAATGAGCTGCGTAACTTTCAAATGTCGGCAATCTAAACTTTGACTAATGTGTCTTTTTACAAACTAGCTGGCGACCAGATGATGAGTTTTTCATTAGTCGCTCACCTAGTACAAAAAGCATTAACTCAGGGTCAGCAGGTGCTCTGCTTAATGCCTGATAGCGATTCTGTTNAGGCCCTAGACAGTCATCTATGGGATCATCAATCTTCTTCTTTTTTACCCCATGGTAGTGGGACTGAAAGCGCCCCAGTAGCGGTTAGCTGCGATCCAGATCCAGGCGATCATCACCAAATTTTAATTAACCTTCAGCCTGATATTCCAACCTGGTTCAGTCGCTTTGACCGAGTCATTGAGATTATTTATCAAGATGACGAATATGAGCAATCTAAACGAGATAATTTTCTGTTTTATAAGCAACGTGGGTATGCTCTCAGTTATCATGATCTGTCTGAAAAGTTTAGCGGCTAATGGGTTGTTTAAAGCATAACGCTAAAAGTTAACCGCAAACAGACGGCAAAGCTAGCGACAAAACTCGGCAACCTCTATAATCAGGCTCCGTAAACTACTCACGTCACAGATACCTTTGGGATAAAAATTGCAATAATGGACAAAACATTCCAACCAAATGACATAGAAACCAAATGGTATAAAACCTGGGAGCGCAATGGCTACTTTGCTCCCTCCGGTAATGGTGGTCCATACAGTCTTGTCATTCCTCCGCCCAACGTGACGGGAAGCTTACATATAGGCCATGCTTTGCAGCACGGTATTATGGATGCGCTCTCACGCTATGCCCGCATGCAAGGTAAAAACACACTCTGGCAGGTGGGCACTGATCACGCAGGGATCGCCACACAGATGGTGGTAGAGCGAAAGTTAGCCGCCGAAAATCTGCCTGGCCGTGAGGAACTCGGTCGCGAGTCTTTTGTTAAAGAAATATGGAAGTGGAAAGAACAGTCGGGCGGAACGATTACTGAACAAATGCGCCGCTTGGGTAACTCAGTTGATTGGGATACTGAGCGATTCACCATGGACGATGGGTTTTATAATGCGGTGCAAGAAGTCTTTATCCGTCTATACGACTCCGAACTGATTTACCGTGGAAAAAGATTAGTTAACTGGGACCCAAAACTACACACCGCCATCTCTGATCTTGAGGTTGAAAATCGAGAGGTTAAAGGCAAAATGTGGCATCTTCGCTACCCTTTGGTGGGTGGAAAGAAAACTGCCGATGGAAAAGATTATATTGTGGTGGCTACCACTCGGCCAGAAACCATGCTCGGGGATACAGGCATTGCTGTAAATCCGAATGACCCCCGTTATCAGGATTTAATTGGCAGCTCAGTCAACNTGCCGCTAGTGGCACGATCGGTGCCTATATTTGCCGATGACTATGCCAGCATGGAGAAAGGTAGTGGCTGCGTGAAAATCACGCCGGCCCACGACTTTAACGATTACGATGTTGGTCAGCGACACGCTTTACCGATGATCAACATGCTAACCACCAATGGCGATATTCGCGAGTATCCAGAGTGCGTTAATAGCGACGGCAGCGACAATCCCGAACTTAGGGCAACGATTCCAGAAAAATATCAGGGTATGGAGAGATTTGCTGCAAGACGAGAAATTATTGCTGATCTTGAGGCCCTGGGGCTCCTAGAGTCGATCGAAGAAAATGATATGACCGTACCCTACGGTGATCGCGGCGGTGTTGTTATAGAACCTATGCTGACGAATCAATGGTATGTCGATGCAAAAAAGCTGGCTGTTCCAGCCATTGAAGCTGTTGAAGATGGACGTATAAACTTTGTGCCCAAGCAGTATGAAAATATGTATTTTTCGTGGATGCGCAACATACAAGACTGGTGCATCTCCAGACAACTTTGGTGGGGACATCGTATCCCAGCATGGTATGACGAGGCTGGTAAAGCTTATGTCGGCAGCAGCGAGGAAGCCGTTCGTCAGAAGTACAATTTAGGGGACATTAAGCTGAGTCAAGACGAGGATGTTTTAGACACATGGTTCTCCTCAGCATTATGGACATTTGCCACCCAAGGCTGGCCTGAGAATACCGAAAGATTGAACACATTCCATCCTACTAACGTTTTAGTCACTGGCTTCGATATTATTTTCTTCTGGGTAGCCAGAATGGTGATGATGACGATGGAGCTAGTTAAAAATGAAGATGGCAGTCCACAGATACCGTTCAAAACCGTTTATGTCACAGGCCTAATTCGCGATGAGCAAGGGCAAAAAATGTCCAAATCTAAGGGAAATGTTCTCGACCCTCTCGATATGATAGATGGCATTGACATTGATAGCTTAGTGGCAAAACGCACCGGCAATATGATGCAACCCAAACAGGCTGACAAAATTGCTAGCCGCACGCGTAAACAGTTTCCGCAGGGTATTGAAGCGCACGGCTCCGATGCTTTGCGATTTACGCTTTGTGCGCTGACCTCCACAGGTCGGGACATTAACTGGGATATGAAGAGGCTCGAAGGCTATCGCAACTTCTGCAATAAAATATGGAACGCATCGCGCTATGTCTTGATGAATGCTGAAGGTGAAGACTGTGGACAGGATGGCAATGATTACACCCTAAGCTTGGCTGATCGCTGGATTATATCCAGATTTCAGCAAGCACAGAGCGATGTTAGCTCGGCCGTTGAAAATTATCGTTTCGATATCGCTACCCAAGCACTATATGATTTTATCTGGAACGAATACTGTGATTGGTATCTTGAACTCTCTAAACCTGTTTTATGGGACGAGAAAGGCAATGAAGCATTAAAGATGGGTACTCGCCGAACACTCGTCAGAGTCCTAGAGGCTACGCTGCGGCTTGCCCATCCATTACTGCCCTTTATAACCGAAGAAATATGGCAAAACGTTGCTCCATTCGCAGGTATCGCTGTCGACTCAAAAAGCACAATTATGCTGCAACCCTATCCTGTCGCGGATAATCAACTCGTCGATGAGGACGCATTATTAGATATCGAGTGGCTTAAAAAAGTCATCGTTGGTGTTCGTAATATACGTGGAGAAATGAATATATCCCCGGCTACATCGCTGAATGTATTTTTTACTCGCGGCGGCGATGGTGATCAGCGCCGCATTGATGAAAATCGTCAATTTCTCAGCAAGCTTGCGAATTTGGAATCAATCACCTGGCTGGACGACTCCTCTGAAGCACCTATGAGTGCAACTGCACTTGCCGGAGAGCTTGAAATACTCGTCCCTATGGCAGGGTTAATTGACATTAGCGCAGAGCTAGCGCGCCTGGATCGAGAAATTGATAAAATTTCTTTGGAAGCAAAAAAGCTTTCCGGNAAATTGAGTAATGAAAGATTCGTCGGCAATGCACCTGCAGAGGTGGTCGAGAAAGAACGTCAAAAACTCACTGACTTTGAAAGTTCCCTAAGCCAACTCAACCAAAAACGCAGCTCAATTTCAGAGATGGCGTAAGGTTTAGTGGCGAATAATCTCAACCCACAGCAAAAGGCGGCTCTGAAATATATCGATGGCCCTCTGCTGGTACTCGCTGGTGCCGGCAGTGGTAAAACGAGCGTTATTACCCAGAAAATTGCCTACTTGGTGGAGCAATGCGACATCCCTGCNAGGAACATCGCAGCGGTAACCTTTACTAACAAAGCTGCTCGAGAGATGAAAGCGCGGGTATCTAAGTTGATGTCCAAAGACAAAGCTCGTGGCCTCACTGTCTCTACCTTTCATAATCTTGGTTTAAGTATTATTCGCACAGAAATCAAAACACTGGGCTTTAAGCCAGGTTTTTCTATTTTGGATCAAGAGGATTGTCGCAAACTCCTAAAGGAATTAATGGTTCGCCACAGCGAGCTCGATGACAAACTCCTTGATCAGGTGCAAAGCAGTATTTCGAATTGGAAGAATTCATTGCTTGAACCGGGCCAAGCTACTGGGGCGTCAAATAGCACTGGTGAGCAGGGAATTACTATGCTCTATGAGCGTTATCAGAGAGCACTCAAAGCATATAACGCTGTAGACTTTGACGACCTTATAATGACACCCGTAATGCTGTTTAAGCAGCATCCAGAAATACTTAACAAATGGCAACGAAGAATCCGCTATCTGTTAGTCGATGAATATCAAGATACCAACCTCGCGCAATATGAATTGGTGCGAACCTTAGTCAATGAGAAACAGGCACTCACAGTAGTTGGCGATGATGATCAGTCAATTTACGCATGGCGTGGCGCTAGGCCCGAAAACTTAATGCAGTTACAGACTGATTTCCCAGACCTAGAGATAATAAAGCTGGAGCAAAATTATCGATCAACCGGGCGTATTCTTCGTGCTGCGAATACCTTAATTGACAACAATCCTCACTTAATTAGTAAACAGCTTTGGAGTGAGCTAGGACCAGGAGATCCACTGCGTTTGATCAGCGCAGAAAATGAAGAGGATGAGTGTGAGCGGGTGGTTAATGAAATCATCGATATGCGGCTCAAACGACGCTGTAAGTACAGTGACTTTGCCATTCTATACCGTGGTAATTACCAGGCTAAATTGGCGGAAATCAAACTTCAGTCGCAGAGCATTCCTTACGAAATCACTGGCGGCCAATCATTTTATGCGAAAACCGAAATTAAAGATGTCATGGCCTATCTTCGGCTACTCATCAATCCAGATGATGACAATGCGCTTCTGCGTATTATCAACACACCGCGACGTCAGGTGGGACCAACAACCTTAGAAAAACTGGGTAATTATGCCAATCAGCGGGGGCTTTCACTTTATAGCGCGATTGATGAAGTTGGCCTAAGCGCAAGTATGCCAGACAATAACTTACAGCGACTTCGGCGATTTAAATATTGGATCGAACAGGTGAGTAAAAATGTTTATTCTGGCAACCCTATCGCGGCAATCAATGAGATGCTTAGCGACGCGGACTATGTCGGCTGGCTGCATCAAAATGCCAGTAGTGACCACGTGGCGCAGAAACGCTGGGAAAATGTGAATTTTTTACTCGCTCAGCTAACCCAAGTATTAAAAAGTGATTCCTCCGATAGTGAAAATGATAAGGGTGACAGCGCTATTGAAAATGCCATCGCCAAATTGATACTGCGTGACATTCTAGATCGCGAAGAGGAGGAGTCTGCCGATGACAAGGTACAGCTATTGACCCTGCATGCCGCTAAAGGTCTAGAATTCCCGCATGTCTTTATGATTGGTATGGAAGAAGATATATTGCCACATCGAAACAGCGTAGAAGGTGGCCAAATTGAAGAGGAGCGTCGCCTCGCCTATGTAGGGATAACCCGGGCTCAACGCACCTTAACCATGACCTGCGCACGTCAACGCACTCAGTTTGGTGAGAAATCGGCTACCANGCCCAGTCGCTTTGTCGATGAACTGCCGGAAGACGACCTGATCAGAATTGGTGGCAATGTAGAGGTCAATGTAGAGCAGAATCAAGCTAAAGGAGAGGAATCTTTAGCCGCACTTAAATCGTTATTTGGATGATTTAACTAGATGCCGTTGTTGACGCGCGTCCGCAACTCTTTACCTGGCTTGAAATAAGGCACGTATTTGCCACGCAAATCTACGGCGTCGCCGGTTTTAGGATTGCGGCCTACTCTGGCTGCGCGGTAATGTAGTGAAAAACTACCGAATCCCCTAATCTCAACACGCTGGTTATCCGACAGTGTCAAAGCCATGCGTTCAAGAATCATCCTAACCGCTAGCTCCACATCTCGAGGTGGCAGCTGATCTTGACTAGACGAAATTTTTTCAATGAGTTCAGATTTAGTCATACGGGCTCTTATTTAAAAAGGTAAATTTTTATTAGTAGTTGATTTTATTGAAGTTTTGAAAAAATTCAAGTAAAAACTAAACGAATTTAAATATTTAAAAAAAAGGGTGGCAATGCCACCCTTTTCTATCTTCTTTGGCAGATTATTTATCCATCTGCGCCTTAATCAGATCACCAATGGTGGTTGGAGCTGATGCAGTAGATTCTTCTTCAGTAGTACGATGCGCTTTCACCGCAGCCTTTTCTTCAGAAANATCCTTCGCTTTAATCGATAAGTTAATCACACGATTCTTACGATCAACATTAATCACTTTAGCTTCGACTTCAGCACCAACAGCCAGTTCTTGGCGAGCATCTTCAACTTTTTCGCGAGATAGCTCAGAACCCTTCAGAATCGCTTCAATTCCTTCAGCTAGCGTGATGACTGCGCCCTTAGCGTCGACTTCTTTGACCGTACCGGTGACAATTGCACCCTTATCATTTTGATCAACATAATTGCCAAACGGATCGTCTGAAAGCTGCTTGATTCCGAGTGAGATACGCTCTCGTTCTGCATCAATACTTAGAACAACTGTCTCAACTTCATCACCTTTCTTGAAGTTACGAACCGCTTCTTCACCGGTTTCGTCCCAAGAAATATCAGACAGGTGAACCAGACCATCAATACCGCCATCAAGACCAATAAAGATACCGAAATCAGTGATTGATTTAATGTTACCTGAAACTTTGTCTCCCTTAGTCTTAGTTCCAGCAAAGTCATCCCATGGATTGGTGAAGCATTGCTTGATACCCAACGAGATGCGACGACGCTCTTCATCGATATCTAGAACCATAACTTCAACTTCTTGTCCAAGATCGACGATCTTTGAAGGATGAACATTCTTGTTAGTCCAATCCATTTCTGAAACGTGGACCAAGCCTTCAACACCGTCTTCAAGCTCAGCAAAACAACCGTAGTCAGTAAGGTTAGTGATGGTCGCTTTAACACGAGCACCTTCTGGGTAACGTCCTTTGATATCGCCCCAAGGATCTTCGCCCATTTGCTTCATACCCAATGAAACGCGATTGCGTTCACGGTCGAACTTGAGAACCTTAACATCGATTTCATCACCAACATTAATCATCTCAGAAGGATGCTTGATACGCTTCCAAGACATATCAGTGATATGCAGAAGACCATCAATACC
>JGI24539J26755_10000360_pt1 | contig 21170 bp, 19 predicted proteins | sample NorSeaMetagenome_2_FD_26755 | JGI IMG/M metagenome (IMG submission 26755) | reverse complement strand
CGTCCAAAAGCCTTTGAAGATTTCACAGGACAAAAAAAAGTGCTTGATAATTTATCCATTTTTGTTCAAGCTGCTTTAAAAAGAGAAGAGGCTTTGGATCATGTTTTATTGCATGGGCCTCCAGGTTTAGGAAAAACAACATTGGGGAATATCATCGCCAATGAGCTTGGAAGTAACATTAAATTGGTTTCAGGACCGATGCTAGACAAGCCAGGTGATTTGGCTGGACTATTAACCAATTTAGCTGAAGGTGACGTTTTGTTTATTGATGAGATTCATCGCTTAAGTCCTATTGTAGAGGAGTATTTATACTCTGCCATGGAAGATTATAAAATTGACATTATGATTGATTCTGGTCCGAATGCGCGATCAGTTCAAATAGGTTTGGAGCCTTTTACTTTAATTGGCGCTACTACACGTTCGGGTTTGTTAACTTCACCATTGAGGGCTCGCTTTGGAATTAACTGTAGACTCGAATATTATGATGCTGAATTATTACAGTTAATTATATTACGTTCTGCGGATTTACTGAATGTTCCAATTGAAGATGATGCTGCGTTTGAAATATCAAGAAGGAGTAGAGGAACTCCTCGAATAGCCAACGCATTGTTAAGAAGAGTGCGCGATTTCGCTGAAATTAAAGGCGACGGTACAATAACCATGAAAGTTACAAATCATGCTTTAAAAGCACTGAATGTTGATGAGAATGGTTTAGATGATATGGATATTAGAATCCTAACAACTATAATAGATAAATTTAAAGGTGGACCTGTAGGAATAAATACAATTGCAACTGCAGTTGGCGAGGACGCGGGAACAATTGAAGAGGTTTATGAGCCATTCTTAATAATGGAAGGATTCATTAATCGAACACAAAGAGGTCGAGAAGTTACAGAGCAGGCATACAAACATTTAGGAATAAATTATCACGGTACTCAAGGAGGCTTGTTTTCCTAAGTCAATATCAATGTGTTTAGCATAAGAAAGCGAGATTAGATGAGCAGTGTTATAACACTTATCTGTATATACTTTTTTATAAATATAAACTTCTATGCGTTAATATTCATTGTTAAAATTTCCATCCTTGAATTAGTAGGTATTGGGCATAGTTGTTATTTCATTCATTCTTCTAAGCAAAAAAAACACCTTAATTCAGCTTGATATAAAACCTCCATTAGTAACTTAAATAAGTTATATTAATTTGTTTAAAACTAAAAAAGGTGAGAATTATCTCACCTTTTTTAGTTTTATGATTAGCCGAAATTACTTTCCAACTAATTCTGGTTGTCCATCATTCATAATAATATTTTGACGACGAATAGATTCTTTATGTATTAATTTTAAATAATGTTTCACAAAATCAGCATCAAGTCCCATAGCAACGCCTAAAGCAATTCTTTTATTAACGATTTCTTCCCATCTGTCAACTTGTAAAATTGTAACGCTGTTGTCTCTCTTGTACTCACCAATTTGATCAGCAACTTTCATTCTTGATGAAATCTTTTGGAAGATTTCATCATCTAAATCATCAATTTCTTTTCTCAAAGAGTCCAATTTATTAGTGTCGGCAGCTTCAGAAGTTTCTTGTCTGAAAGTTAATCCGTCTAATAATTGAGATAAACCAGCTGGAGTAACTTGCTGTGCAGCATCAGACCATGCAACAGAAGGAGCCATATGCGACTCAATCATTAATCCTTCCATGTTTAAATCCAACGCTTTTTGACAAACGTAAGGTAGTAAATCACGGTTACCAGCGATGTGTGATGGATCATTCACGATATCTAAATCAGGGAACTTACGCATCATTTCAATTGCCATATCCCACATTGGTAGGTTACGGAATGGAGTTTTTTCATATGTAGAGAAACCTCTATGAATTGCAGCTAATCTTGTAATACCTGCTTTATTTATTCTTTCTAAACCACCTTGCCATAACCCTATATCTGGGTTAATTGGGTTTTTAACCATTACTGGAATGTCAACACCTTGTAAAGCGTCAGCAACTTCCTGAACAGAGAAAGGGTTTACTGTAGTACGAGCACCAACCCATAAAATGTCAATTCCTGCTTTTAAACAAGCCTCAACGTGAGCACCAGTTGCAACTTCTGTTGCTGTTAGTAAACCAGTTTCAGCTTTAGCTTTGTTTAACCACTCTAAACCTATTTCTCCAATACCTTCAAAACTTCCTGGTCGAGTTCTTGGTTTCCAAATACCAGCTCTTAATACACTTACTCTTTTATCCTTAGCGACGTCTCTAGCAGTAGTTAATACTTGCTCTTCAGTTTCAGCACTACAAGGACCACTTATGATCATTGGTTGCTCTAAACCTAATCCCCAATCTTTAATTCTTTTTAAATCTAAACTCATAACTTTTAATTTTATACTCAAAAAAATCCTGGTTGGAAGTTAGAATAAATAATTCTTTCAATTAGAAAGTCGATATTTATCCTCTTTACTTGGTAAAGTACACTGTACCATAACAGCAATACATCAACCAGTTTTTCATTTGTGTGACTGCAAAGATAGGTGAGTTCATTATTGAATCCAAATAAAATTTGCCTATTCACATTTTATCTGGAGTTAAACAAAATTAAATTCTGCTTACTTTTTTCATGGTGCTTGAAATGTTAATAAATGCTTGTATTTCCAACATTTATTCGTAAATCATTAAAAATTCGGAATAACATTTTTTGAGTAAAACTAGTCGTTTGCTAACCAAGCCTTGTTATTGTGAGAAAGCTTTGCCTTAGCAAGAGCTTTTAGGGCGACAACCTTATTATTGTAAGAACCGTAGGAAACACGATGAAGACCTGAATTGGAAGAACCTGCTAATTGAGCATTGGGAAATCCAGCTTTTTGTAATTTTAATACCATTTTATCAGCGTTACTCTCAACACCAAAACAACCAGCAATTACATGATATTTGAAAGAAGTAGTTGAATTTTTTGTTGGTTGAGGACTAACCATTTTAATGGATTTTTTCTTTGTTGTTTTAACAGGAAATTTAGCAAATATTTTAGCCTTTTCTTTTTGTTCTTCCTGTAAAATTTTAATTTGAATTAAATCCTCTTGCTGATCTAAAAGTCCACGATCAGCGAATAACTGTTTTTCATGCTCATTAAAGAAAGGAATTTCATCGGCAACAACGGTCTTAGTTTTAACAGCTTTTGATTTGCCAACCGTGAATTTCGCTTGAGGCTCGATTTTTTCGGAAAATAATCCATTCAGAAAATTTAAATCTAAATGATTGCGGATTGCATCGTTATTTGTAGAAACCGATAAAAATAAGAAAGCACCAATTGAAACAGCCGCTATAGCAGTAACAGTTCTTTTGATGGTTTTATATGTTTTCGGAGTTGCTTTTTTCTGATTTAAACCACGCTCTATTCTATGGGCTAAACCAACGCGCTCAATAGGAGTAGCATGAACATTCGTTAAACCAAAAGAAGTGTTCGCAAAATTTGATTCGTTAAATTGATCAAAAATTAAATTTCCTTCTTTGTTCAGAACAAAAGAACCAATTCCTTCTAATTCAAGGTAATTTGATTTTTCAAGTTCTTTTTGCCAAAATGAAACTTTAACGTCAATTGCTTTAAGGGCTTCATTATAGGTCATTCCACATTTAGTGGCTACATTTTGGGCAAGTAAGCCATCGTTTTTTGAAAGCTTAATATTAAAAGAGATTCCTTTCCCTGGAGGAATAAGAATGTTTTTAGAAGGTTCGAGTATAGCAGGACGATAGTGCGTTACAAAACCACCAAACTGCGGAATGACAACACAATCTTCTTCAAGGAGTAATTCTTTTGCTATTTTTTCTACTCTAATATTCATCTCTTGTAATAGATATCAAAGGTATAAATTAAACCTTTATTATTCATCTTCAATTTACGTCATTTTTGGATTGAAATGCAATAGGTTTACCTACAGTTTGTTAACACTTAGTTTATCAACCTATTTAACATGAAAAATCGAGTTGCTGATAATATTCTAATTCTCTCAATGTATGTTTAGCTAGTATTATTAACTTTGCGTGGAATTAATTATGTTTCAATTAGCCGATTATATAAGCGAGACTTGGATACAGGTCTATGTTATAGGAGTAGTTTCACTCACTATAGTCTTCCTGTACAAGGAAATATACAACACTGCAATTACTTTTTTGGGTGCAGTAGGACTTTTACTAATTCCAAGTATTGTCAAAACGGATGAAGTACTTTCTTCGTTTGCAAACGAGCAAGTTGCTGTAATTATAATGCTTTTGGTGATCGGGCAGTTTCTTAAAAGGAGTCCTGTTATAGAGCAACTATTTCAAAAGCTTTTTTTGAAAACAAAAGGTTATTTCGCCTTTACTCTCAAAATGACAGGTTTTGTTTCGATGTTTTCAGGGTTTATGAATAATACCCCTTTAGTAGCTTTATTACTGCCATACGTTGTGGATTGGGGAAGGAAAAACAAAGTTGCCCCTTCAAAATTGCTGATTCCTTTATCGTTTGCTGCTATAATGGGTGGAGGATTAACCCTAATAGGTACTTCAACTAACCTTATAGCGAATAGTATTTTAGTTTCAAAAGAAGGTCCCGATGCAGCATTATCAATGTTTTCTTTCCTTTTAATTGGAGCTCCATTAGTTGTCGTAGGGATTATTTATATATTGATTTTTGGAAAGAGAATTCTTCCTGATAATGTAGGGATGCTTTCTAATTTTGATGAAAACAATAGAGAATATTTAGTTGATTTGTTGGTTTCCAAAGGTTCGCCTTTGGTTGGAAAAACGATTGGAGAATCAAACCTAAGAAACCTGAACGATTTGTACCTTGTGGAAATAGTACGACCCGATAAGGTTCGAACTGCACCAGGCCCTAAAGAGATAATGAGAGCTGGTGATTATTTAATCTTTGCCGGAGAAACAGAGAAAATTGTTGATATTGTGAATATGGATCTTGGTTTAGAAATGCCAAATGAAGTTGGAGCAATGAAAAAGAAGAAGGAAGTTGTAGAGGTAATATTACCTTACAATTCATCTCTTTCGAGAAAAAAAATAAAGGACACCGACTTTAGGTCAAGATTTGATGCCGCTATTATTGCCGTCAGAAGGGATGGTGAAAAACTATTTGGGAAAATAGGAGAAATTACCCTTCAAAAAGGTGATATGATGCTTTGTGTTGTTGGACATGATTTTTACAAAAGAATAAGGAGAGCAAAAGAGTTAACGCTTATTTCAAATGTTCGCCAGTTGCAGGATATTGATGGTAAAAAATCTACATCATTAATCATCGCCTCTATTATTTCGATCTTACTACCAGCTCTTGGTGTAGTATCCTTATTTCAATCATTGTTAATTTTATTCGTTTATCTTTTATTAGGTAAAGTTGTTTTGTTTGGGGAACTTAAGCGCGCAATAAATCTAAACTTAATTGCAATCATGGGAGGAGCTTTAACTATTGGCGTAGCCATGGATAAAAGTGGAACTGCTGAGTTAATAGCGAGCGAAGGGCTATCGGTTCTTAAGCCATTAGGTCCAATAGGAATACTGGCAGGTGTTTATTTAATTACCAACCTCTTAGCTGCATATATGACAAACATTGCGGCGGTTTCTATCATAATGCCAATTGCATTGAGTTTTGCAAAGGTTCACAATTTTGAGATCATGCCTTTTGTTTTTTGTGTAGCCTTTGCAGGTTCTAAGACTTTTTTAACGCCAATTGGTTATCAAACTAATTTGATGGTTTACGGACCAGGAGGTTATAATTTTAAGGATTATTTTAAGTTTGGATTTCCGTTGACGGTGATTTTTATGATCACAACTCTTTCGTTATTAAAACTTATTTACTTCTAAAAAGGAACAAGGCTAGTTGATTTAAAATTTGGCAATTTTCACCTTTCATCTCAATTAAGTTCTTTGTAGTTAGATTTTCAGAAAAATACGTGACACATCATTAACTTAATGAGCTCGCGTAACCTCTAAGTTACCCAGATGTTTTTTTATACTGTATCGAAAATTAAAGCTGTCGCGTATCTTCTTTATAAAATAGTAATATGATTTATTGAAAGGTGCTTCATTCAAAGAATTGAATAAAGCACAATGATGGGTGAAATAAAAACATTCTCAATTATATCAATTAAATGACAGTTTACTTGTGTTTATCCTTTAGGAACTGTGGTTGTAAACCTTTAAATAGCGCAAGAAAACCTTAACTTTTTTAAGTCCCAGAAAAATTGATGGAATTCCTAGTCTGTTTCTTAAAAATAATCAAGAGAGTCCTAACAGACTTTTAAAACATCACTTGGGGTTATGCAAAATACAACCTTGTCTTTGTAAAGAGCAATTGGGCTTTTAAGTAATTCTGGATTATTCATAATCATATAATACGCAGAATCAATATCTGGATCTCTACCTTTAATATTTTCCTGATAGTAAGGACTTGATTTGTCCATTATATCTTTGGCGTTCAAATTTAGTTTTTGAATTGCCAACCTAAATAAAGTATTCGATAGCCTCACTTCATTAATATCTTGCCTGTTAATATTAGACGAAATTCCTTGAGCGATAGCTAGGGTTTTTTTATCGATAATTTTTTTACTGTTGTATATCAGTGTCAATTCGGATTTTTCGTAATGCATAAGCTATTTGTATTAAGGGATTTACTATCTCTACGGTTGTTTTTTGATAATGTTTAGAAAGTTTTATTCCGCTTGGTTAAAGATATATCCATAAAACACTTTTATTAAGCTACAAAAACAGCTGTTTTATCGATTTAGTTTTTTAGATAAACCTATTTTTTAAAATGGAGTGATATTAAACCTCTTAGTTACGTTTTACAAACGAACCATTACCACAACGAATTTTAAAATAGACTCTACATCTTCTAAAAAGTGAATTTTTATTTCTGTAAACGATCAGAAAACTCATCAGATGACGCTACTTTGAGTGATTTTAAAGTTAATGGTATAAGTGTTTATATCTTCTCTTGAGCGACCACATTTTACACCTATGAATTAATTGTTAGAACTTCACTTGCTACAACAATTACAGCTAAAACAATACAAATAGCCACAAGTTTAGTAGTTACTCAAGCAACTTTAGTACCTGGTCACGAATAGTAGTTGTAACTGCTTTTAACGAAAGAAAAGTTAAAACATACGGTGTCTTTTGTTGCAACATTAACTGGAGCTGAAGAATCTGTTAGTTCTTCAGCTGGTGAAGTGTTGTTTCGTCGTTTTTTAGTAAAAGATTAAAAGGAATCAAATAATTAAATATATGAAGTACTTTTTCACAGAACTTTTTTAGTATCTAGCTTATTTGTTATAACTTATGTATGAAAATTTGAGACTGAAAAATAGTTTTGTTTTACACTGTTTTATGGTTGTTTTAATTTTAAGAATTATAATAGAAATAGAAGTGATAAAGAAAAAAATAAAATTTGCTTTATCTCCGGTGAAAATCACAAATACACAAGAAATGAATCAGTTTATTTGGTGACAAAAATATAAATATCAACGATTAAATCGAAGAGAAATGCAACCAGTAGAACGTAGAGATAAAAATATTAGAATTGTATAAAAATCATCTTCAAGCATGAAAAAAGCAATTGTAGTAGGGTCAGGTATTGCGGGTTTAGCATCTTCTATTCGCTTAGCTCATAAAGGGTATAAAGTATCCGTTTATGAAAAAAATGATACTTACGGAGGAAAGCTAGGTTATTTTAAGAAAGATGGATTTAGGTTTGATACAGGTCCTAGTTTGTTCACAATGCCTCAATATTTTGAGGATTTATTTTTTGATGTAGGCTATAAGTTTTCTGATTTTGTCACGTATGAAAAACTTCCTTCTTCTTGTAAATATTTTTTCGACGATTACACTAAATTTGTTTTTTATCAAGATAAAGAGAAACTAAAAAAAGAGCTCAATTCTGTGTTTAAATCGGATGAAAAAAATGTGTTAGACTATTTAGTTAATTCAGAGGAATTGTATGAAAATTCAGGTGCTTTATTTATAGAAAACAGCCTACATAAATTAAAAACTTTTTTTTCTTTTAAAGCGTTAAAATCATTACCGTATTTAATCAATTTAGAAAATAGTAAATCATTACATGCTAAAAATAAAAAGTATTTAAATTCAGAAAAACTGATTCAGATATTTGATAGATATGCAACATACAATGGATCTTCTCCATATAAAACACCGGGTATGATGTCTATGATTCCTCATTTAGAACAAAACATAGGTACCTTTTTTCCAAAAGGAGGAATGCGGTCATTAGTAGATGCTTTATATCAATTGGCATTAAAATTAAAGGTGGATTTTAATTTTAACAGTGAGGTTAATTCTTTTAACGTTGAAAATTCTTCTATCTCATCAATTGTAGTAAATGATGTTCCAGTAAAGGCAGACTTATTTATTTCAAATATGGATGTAGCTTTAACTTATAAAAAATTATTAAAAGATAATAAAACGTTTAAAAGTGAAACTGCTAAGGAAAGAACAAGTTCTGGCGTTGTTTTTTATTGGGGAATAAATAAGGTTTTTGAAGACTTAGATTTGCACAATATCTTTTTCTCTTCTGATTATCATCATGAGTTTAATCAAATATTTGAACATGATGAATTTCCTGAAGACCCTACAATTTATGTTAATATTACATGTAAACATGAATTAATTGATGCTCCAGAAGGAAAAGAAAACTGGTTTGTTATGGTAAATGTACCTTCAAGTTTTAATTATTCAAATGAAGAAATAGAGTTGTTAAAAAATAGAGTTTTAATTAAACTTTCTAAATTGTTGAAAGTTGAATTATCTCCTTTAATTTTAACGGAAGAAATTTTACACCCTAAAAAAATTAAAAACAATACAAATGCATATTTAGGTGCTTTATACGGTACGGCATCAAATAGTGTAATGAGTGCTTTTAATAGACATAGTAATTTTTCAACAAGATATAAAAATCTGTATTTTGTTGGAGGTACTGTTCATCCAGGAGGAGGAATTCCTTTGTGTTTAAATAGTGCAAAAATAGTTGTAGATAGTTTATAAGTAATAAAATGAATAAAGTGAAGAAAAATACTAAAATTAATATTTTATTAATTTTAGTATTAGTTATATTTCATGCTGTTGGTTTAGTAGGTATGTTGTTTTTTGATAGAAATAGTTTCATTAAACTAACATGGCTCAACCTTCTTATATCAACTGTAATCGCTTTTATAGCCTACAAGGAAAAAATAGTAAGCTTCATTATTCCATTTTTTTTAGTGGTTACTGTAACATTCTTTGTTGAGGTAATAGGTGTTAAAACAGCTCTTTTATTTGGGCATTACAAGTATGGTGATGTTTTAGGGTTAAAGCTGTTACAGGTTCCGTTACTGATCGGTTTTTTATGGTTAACGTTGTCGCTTGGTGCTAAAAGTATTGTTCAACGTTTCACAAGGTTACCAAGTCAAATTGTTTACCTTCTTGCAGCTCTATTAATGGTTTTCGTAGATTATTTAATTGAACCTGTAGCTATAAATTTTGGTTATTGGACATGGGATTATGATTCTGTACCAATATTTAATTATGTATGCTGGTTTTTATTAGCATACGTTAATCAGTTGTTTTTAAGTAAAATAAAAAGTAGGAATAATGTATTAGAGGCGTTGTTTTTAATAAATGTATTATTTTTTTCCATCTTAAATTATTTCTTATGATTTATAGTGTTTTAATAGTTTCGCTAACTTTTATAGTAATGGAATTTGTCGCTTTTGCATTGCATAAGTATGTGATGCACGGTTTTTTATGGAGTTGGCATAAAGACCATCATCAGCCTAAATATGAAAAGCTAGAAAAAAATGACCGATTTTTTTTAGTTTTCGCTATTCCTAGTTGGTTAGGTATTATGTTTGGTTTAATCTATGATATTAATTGGTTTTTTTCAGTAGGTTTAGGAATCGCTTTATATGGTATTTGTTACGTGATTGTTCATGAAATCATCATTCATCAAAGGCTCCCTTTTTTTAAACGATTAAATTTTAAATACATAAAAGGCATTCGGTTCGCGCACAAAATACACCATAAAAACCAAGGGAAACTTCATGGCGTATGTTTTGGGATGCTGATTGTTCCTTTAAAATATTTTAAATAATGTTATACCTCTACCTTTTAATATTTACTCTTTTTGTGCCTTTGCTGTTGACATGGGATAAAAAAGTTAAATTTTATAAACAACTTAAAAGTTTATCAATCTCTATTTTTATCGTTTCGGTTATATTTATTATTTGGGATGTTTTTTTTACTAAATATGGCGTGTGGGGCTTTAATAATGATTATTTGCTAGGATTGTCATTTTTTAAATTACCGATCGAGGAAATTTTGTTTTTTATAGTGGTCCCTTATTCTTGTGTGTTTATACACGATACTTTAAATACATATTGGCCTATTCGAGCTTCAAAAATTAATAAAAAAGTCTTCATTGTATTACTCGTTGTTTTAAATGTTTGGTTAGTTACAATTTACAGTAAGGAAACTTATTATACCACTTCGGTTACAATTTCATTATTTGTAACGATCATTTTATTAGTGCCATTAAAGAGTCACGATATAGCAGCATTATTTAGGTCTTATTTTATTGTATTAGTACCATTTTTGTTTGTGAATAGTGTTTTAACAGGCTTTTTTACTGAAACGCCTATCGTTTGGTATAATGACACCAATAATTTAGGTATTAGAATTGGTACAATACCATTGGAAGATTTCATATATAATTTCTCTTTAATTATTCCTATAATATTGATTAGAGACATGTTTCTTAATAAGAAAAAATGTGGCTCTTTAGTAAAGATTTAAATCTCATCTATTAGGATTGTGGGCGTAAAGATGCTGCATGACAAGAGGTTTAGTAATATGAAAGTAAAACGATTTATTATTTCCCCTTTCAATGAGTAGTGAAATTCTGTTAGTTACAGTTTCAATCGCTAATATATTTTGCTTTTATTCTAATGTCATTTTCTTTAAATGAACCGGAACCAAAATTTTCAAAACAAATTGCGGTTAAACTGTTATTAGGCAGCATTTTTTTAGCTTCTCTAAAATCCTGATTGATTTTTGATAAATTTTCAAAAAAGGCTACTTGAGTTTTATCAAGATTTAGTAACTCGGCTGTTTCTCCTTTCTGAACCTCTAATGAAATGATTAACTTTTTATTTCCTTCGTTGTCTTCTTTTACAGCAAGATTGTAAGAGTTAACAATTTTCGATAGCTCAGGTAATGAGTAAATAACTTCTTGAATGTCAGTAGGGCTTATGTTTGACCCAAAAAAAGACACAGTCATATCAGCTCTTCCATAATGCAATAATAACGGTAGATCTGTTTGCGGTTTTGTTAATTCGTCTTGGTTTATATTTAATTCTTTTAATATTAAGTATAATTCTTTAATCGCTAACGTATGACCTCTATCGTGTATGTTATACCTGATTTTTGGGGAAATATAATCGGGGCGACCGATTGTAACAATTAATTCTCCATCATCAGACGACTCAATTAAAAAGTCTGTTGGGTTGTATTGGAAAATCATCGGGAGTGCACCTGTGTGTTTTAATATTTTTGATCGTAATGATTGATTTGAGCGCAATAACCTTCTAAGGCTGATTGTGAAATCATTTTCTGCCGAGATGTTTAGTTCCAAATCTGATGCTCCTAATGAGCTGTAGGCTTTTTTAATTCCTTTTTGAAGTAGATAGTCCCTCATTCCTTCGGACATTGATTCACCTCCAAAAATGAAGGTGATATTAAATTTCTCCCAATTTATTTTTGAATTATCTACCAAATATTTTAAAAAAGGGGGATAGCCCATTATTACATAGTGATGATCTTCGCCAAATTGTTTAAGTGTATTTTCAATTTTTTCTTTTTCAGGACCTAGAGATTTTATTTTTGAAAAAGTAACACAACTCATTGTTACATTTACCCCAGTTGCCCAAGGTCCCAGTGCAAAAGCATTAATAACAAATATTGGGTCTTTGCCTACTAATGTTCTCATACCAAACTCAATCATTTTGGTATTCCGTTTTCTTTCTTTTAATCCTCTAACCCAGTTTGTTGCTGTTCCGCTACTACCTGAGGATTCATCAATAATTATATTTTTAGTTGGAATCCTTCCTCCTACACATCTTTCCTCGATGGAAAACTTTTTAATATAGTTTTCTTTATCAATTTCTGGAATCTCACAGATATTTGGTACCAGACCACTAAACGAAGGCTTCGAAAAATGATGGGATTTTAAAAATTCTCTGTAAGCGGGCACCCTTCTTTTTGCTTTTATAAATTCTGAATAGGCTCGGGCTTTACTATTAAATGACCTAATTTTATTAATTCCTGGAATATATATAAGCTTTATGGTAAAATTCGATAGCATTAGTGGTTTTCGAATTCGTTCAACTAACCAAGCATAAAATAATATTATTATGTGTCTCATATTTTATTTAATTAATATTTCATCTGTACTTAACCGATAACTTCTCGCTGGTGTTTTGCTATATCCAGCTCTGTAAGCCATCCAAATTAAATTTCCGTTCTTTGGGGGAGGTAACATCATTTTCATTTTTTGGTAAGCTCCAATATTTGTTATTAAAGAACCAGTAGGTTGAATATAAGCACCTTCTCTTGTTAGCATAAGCCAATTTCTTGCAAAATACTTTCCGGACTCAAGCCAATCTGAGGTGTTTTCAAATTTGCCACTCATCCAACATATACTACAAGTTCCATTAAATGAGGATTTGTAGCTTTTATTCAACATTTTTTTTCGAATACCCTTAGTCCATTTCTCGTGATTTTGGAAAACTGATTTCAATAAACTTCCTGAAAAACCCATGCATTTTGCCCATAGTCCATCCTTTCTTGTCTCAGCATCCTTCTTATTGTATCTAAATAACTTATCGAGTTCTTCTCTGTTAGGTTTTGATTCGAGATCTTCAAATAATGTTCTTTGATTTAATTCAACAATCATATCTATAAACTTTTGGTCGGATGAATGAAAAAACTCTTGATTGAATTTTTTTGCCTGAGTTTTTAATATATCTACAGTACTTTGACTTAGAGCTTTTCCGTTATATGCTATTCTAGAAGTTCTTCTCTTTTTAATTAATTCTATTCCTAGTGTCTCTTTTTCTTTACTGGGTGAAAGGATGAGCTTCGCAAAAAGGGTTGGCTCTGTGGATTTTGTGGTTATTGGAGCATATATTTTAGTAATATGTACTTTAAAACCAAAAGATAACGAAACAATTGAAAGGTGTTCCACAAAAACACCCATCGCAACTGTTGCAAATATTGAATCTGGATCACCTACTGGTAAAAGCCTATTTGGATCGTAGAATAATTCTGCTTCAGTTTTTGAAATGACCTTTAACTTGTGCGGCTGTAAGTTATGAACGGTAGGGCACCAACGCGCTATTTCTACTAATTCTTTCCAGCTAGGAGCGGCCGAAGATTCATTTTTAGTTAACGCCCAAATCTGTTTAAATGGGTTTAATAGTGCAATTGAGAATAATCCTAATGAAGTGTTTTTAATAAATATTCGTCTAGAACTTTTCATTATTTAATGATTTCGTCTGTTGGCTAGTTACTTGTCTTAGGTTTTGACGCGTTAGACGTAGTCTGACTTGTCGGAAGTTATAGACAATAGTCTGTAAGTCACGAAGTTTATTCTATGTACCAACAATTTTTTTATTACTTATAAGCTGTACGAAGTTTGTTTTTTAAAGATTCAAAATATAATAATTCAAGTTTAGAATCAATTATACAATTAGTTGGAATATTTCCATTTTCGTCCACCATTTTAATTTACAAAAGTTGTAGGCCTCTGTTAAGACTATAGTATTCCTGTTTTTATTATTGTTACTTATTCCATATTTTATTTGGATNCTTGTGGATTTTATAGGGTTCTTATTTTCTAATATATATGTTTCCAATTCTACAGTATGTTCAGTCAGTTTCAAAGACTGTTATTGTTGAATCTAAAAGGTTGGTAGAAAATTCGGTTATTTCTAATGNGAATTTACCTGTTAAAATAGATTTTGATAATGAAACATGTTCATCAAACCCAAAAAGTAGACGTTTGAGTAGTACGAACCTTTCGGTTTAACGTAAAGTTTGAAATGAGTTAAAAGCATTAATTTTACAAACACTTCACCTGTTTTTTATATGCCCTTTCGAGGCCGTTTAATTTAATGTTTATAAGAGCCGTCAGGCAAAACGGTGGGCATTTTATAGGTAGGGTTGGTTAAAAGAGAAAATATGGCACTATCAGTATCTTCAACTTTTTGACTTGTGTTTAATTTCCATTCATTGTCAATATCATCCAATCTGTTTTCTTGTGCTCCCAACATTGAGGTTAAAGCCCAATATAAATACTCTACGGTTTGACAATTTGAATAGTCGCAAGTTTGGTCATCATAGGTGTACCAAGCATTTATAGGATACTCATTAGGGATTGTCATAAATTGTCCACCTCTTGCAATATCCATTGCATTTGCCAAATCTGATCCAACATTTTGTCCGAAAGCTTCAGGGTAGGCATAGGAATGTCCTGCATTGTTAATAATGTGTAATACTTCTTCTAAAGAAGCATCAAATTCACCTGTTTTCCCATTGGATACAAAGTTGGGATGTGTTTCATCATTTCCCAAATCCTGACCTTCCCGTCCATTTGGTGGGTCAATATTTAGGTCGTTTTCGTTCTTCCACATTACCATAAAAGCTTTTTTTTCAATCATTTTATTCAACACCAATTGGTCATCTACTATTCCATCTTCATCGTTGTCAAGATACTGAGCCATTACATTTGCCGCGTGTAATAGTTTAGCATCTTCTACGGCAACAACGGCATAAATGTCTATTCCAAAAACCACCACTTTTCGACTAAAACTTGAAAATCCATTGTCTGAATGCGTAACTATTGTGAAATTTGGGTCGTTTCCTGCATCAATTGGTATATTATCATCTTTCTTACAAGAAGTAATTATCAATAGGCTAACCACTATGGTTTTGATTAATAAAATTTTGTTTATCATATTTTCAAAACATTATTTATTCTTTTTGTTAACGTTGTATCACCTTCATTATTCCCTATAAATCTTAGTGTATGGGAGGTGTTTTTGAATACAGGGGCAAAAAGTATTATTGTTAATTATTAAATTAAAATAAGTGCTATTTTAAAAAGAACAACACTTATAAAATCAGATGTGTTTTTAAGAGTGTTAATTCTCAATATGCCTTAGATTACATCAACTAAAAATCAAAGGCTTCAATAACTATTATTTTTTGCTAATACTTTATGTTTAAAACATTAATATTTTCTCTTTGGTATACAGCAAAACCAAAATATCCTTTGAGGGGTATAGTTCCTTCCTTATAAGTTGCTGTAGCATATGTTTTACCATCAATAGAGTAACTCGCTGAATTTTTTTTGATAATACATTTCATAGTATAAACCTTTCCGATCTCCGTTTTTATTTTTTCACCCCTTTGAATCTTTGGAAAAGCATTAAAAAGGCCTGTTCTAAATGTAAAATCATCCCTATGTGGGGATAAATACCAACTTAAGGCATCTGGAGCTATATCCTTATTTCCCCACTCAGATTTATTAAATGAATACACGGGTATGAATTCATCATCTATACTATTGAATTTGAAATTATAAGAAATTTCCGCTGGTAATGAAACTAGTTTTGGAAGCCAAACATATCGATTTGATATTGTAAGATTAGGATGGTTGGAAATCCTTTTACTAGCGGCACAGCTTATTATAAATGAAACAATGCTTAGAATAAGTAAAAAAGAACTGATTTTTTTCATAATTATTTACAACGTTTATTACAATTGTAAGTTAGTATAGAAGGATGTAAAACGCAAAAGAAGCCTGAAAATATTTTGCAAATATCTCTTTGTTATAGTTCGTTTTAATATAACCCGGTAATTGATTTTAATAAGGAGTAGAAGTCAATTTCTGCGTTGTTTGTTTTTATAACTTGTTTCTCTCCGTTTTCAATAATGGTGTAAGTAATGGTGCTGTGTTTATGGAACATGTCTTTTTTTAAGCTTGAAACATTGTTTTTAAAATCAATGTACTTTATGAGTTTTTCAGGAGAAATTGAAAACGTATAAAAATTAGTGTCGTTGTTAAAATTAATAACGCTGTCTATTTTGTTTTTATTAAAAGAGCTGTTAAAATATAAAGTTATAGATGCATTGTTTTTTAAAACACTTAAGTTTTGGTTTTGCCAACCAAAACAACCTTTTTGATTAAAAATAATACTTAAGGTGTCGGTCTTTAAATTTTGAGAAAATGAGATTTTATAAACTGAGCAGCTAAAAAGTAGGAGCGCTTTAAGTTTCTTCATTAATGTAATATAACCGTTTTCAGTTAAGAAGTTTTAAAGCATCTCAGTAAACAATGTTTTAGAAATTAGATTGCCGACAGAATGAACCAACTTTTTAAGCTTTTTAGGTGATGTTAGGCGTATGATTTTATCTATATTCGTTTTATGGAAAACAAAGGGTCATTAATAAAATTCATCGATGCTATTGAGGTGTTATCCAAAAGTAAATCATTAAGAGATGGTGACGTGGAACAGTCCCTAAAGGAGATTTTAAAGTCCGCAACTGAAGCTTTAGATTGTCAAAGAGCGAATGCTTGGACGTTCAATGAAGATTTGACTGCTCTGGACTCATTAATGTCATTTGATAAAACGGCACTGCTATTTAATATAGAATTATCATTGAGCAAAAAGGATTTACCAGAGTATTTCAAAGGATTGGTGAAAAATGAAATTATAGTTTCTGACGACGCAGTTAATGAAGTACTGAACCATGAATTAGTTGATATTTATTTAAACCCAAATAAAATAAAATCAATGATCGATATCCCTATTCGTTCAGAGGGAGAAATGATTGGAGTTGTTTGTTTTGAGCAAACCAATAATTATCGAAAATGGACCAATGAGGATATGAAATTCACGCAATCTTTGGCCCAACTAATTTCAATTGCTTTAGAGTCGAATAAAAAGAAAAAATATCGTTTGGAACTTGAAAGTCTTGTCCGTCAAAAAGACGTCCTTATTTCNGAGATTAACCATAGAGTTAAAAATAATATTTCAGTAATAATAGGACTTATGAATCTTCAAAAGAGTAAGTCCAAAGATCTTTATCACGCCACCTTATTTAATGAAATAAAAGATAAAGTTTATTCAATGTCCGCCGTTCAGGAACAGCTTCTTTTAAGTCAAGAAGTTGACAAAATTGATCTTGGTGATTTTTTAACAAGTCTATCCAATAATTTGAGGGGATCCTATGAAAAAGAGGTTGCTGTTTTGATCGAAAAAGAGGAGGTTTTTATTGATATCACCATAGGGATTCCGCTGGGTCTTATTGCGAATGAAATAATAACAAATTCTTACAAATATGCCTTTGGAGATGAAAATGACTCTCCTCAGCTAAACATCAAATGCTATAAGCAAGGGGATAAAATTTGTGTTTGTTTTGAGGACAATGGTCCCGGATACGATTTCTCATCAGAAAACGTTGGAATGGGATTAGGAATAATTAAGGATTTGTGTGAACAAATTGATGTAAAAATAGAATTTCTAAATAGGAATGGTGCCAGCATAACTTTAATATTTGAAGGTTCGTAATTATATGTGTTTTGGTTGGAGAGTTTATTAAAATAACATTAGCCTTAAAGCTATTCTACTATTTGTTACCCACTCATGTTTTTTTGCAACAAAGAAGTTGTAACCGTAAGAAATAGTACTGTTAGAATTTAACCTAAACCCTATTTCAGGTGTTAAGGATTGTGATATTGTCGAGTTAATTTTACGATGGTTAAACGAAATTGAAGCTTTTATTCCTAAATTTTCATTAATTGGTTTCAAATAGCGTATTGTAGCAAAAGGGTTTAAATAAGTTACTTTCTTAATAGAATTTAATTGCCCCCCTATCAAAATAGATAAGTTTTCACCATAATTTTTTGAGGGTTTTACTTTATTAATATATTCCAGTTTTAAACCCGCTTCAATTACGTCTTCCCCTTGATAAATATATCCTAAACTTAGTTTACAAGGGTTTATTCTATAAGTCCAATTTGTGCTGTCTTTTTGTGAGAAGCCATGAACAGGTAACAGAATTGTTAATATGAAAACGTATTTTTTCAAGGTCAAATTAATAATGAAAATAAGTCAAAAGGATACACTTCCAGTGCTAGATAACCTTTATAGTAATTGTCTGATCTTTTAGACCTGTGACATTTTTTTAGAATAAAAATCCTTAAACGGTTTTTTGGATATTGAACTTGAATATCGCTTAGTCCAATGGTAATTCAATACAAAGAAGTCGAAATTAAAAGCAAAGCGTTATGTGATAGGCCATTGAAAGAAGTTAAATGATTCAACTAACACCCCTACGTTGTAACTTGTATCTAATGTTTTGATTTGAATCCATTCGAGAAGCTTCCCGAACTCTTGTTTCCGTAATAACTTAACGAAACACCGTATGATTTTCCTTTTTTCAACTTAGATGTCTTCATTGTAAATGAGTTTATTCCTTTTTTAGCTTTGGTTTTTAAGAAACCGATTACTTCATTGTTTTCATAGTCTTTGATTTCAATTTTAATATCGATTTTGTTTAGAAAATAAATTTCTAANNCTACTCTCTTATTCGATATACTATAAATATTTCGAATGTTATTTTTATCAGTTATGTAAGTTCTTTCTCGTTTTTTTCCTTTTTCAATTCCATTAATTTTTGAATAGGTAATTATCCCTTGAACATTACCAAACTCTATAAACGGCATTGGGAAAAACGGTAAAATAAAATATCGATAAGGACCAGTTCTAGCTTGAACAATCATATCATATGCTAAACCATTGATTGTATCTTTACTTACCCCCTGAAGGAAAAACTCTGTTCGTCCGTTTTGTTCAATAAGCTTTAGTTCAGTAGAGTATTCCTTAAATGGAATAAACTGATTGCCGTAATAATAACCACTGTCAGAAATGGGTATTAAAAATTCTTCGGGACTGTCTTTTGACCCACTAAGATAGTTGTAACTTTCAATCTCCATTATTAGAGATTTATTATCGTCAATTATGGTATCTCCGATGTACTTAACATTTTTAAATTGCTTGTCCTCATAAACAGCTAATCCTGTTGAATCATTGTACCACTTTCTGCGATAAAATAATTGAATTTCGTCTTCTGGTTCTATCTTAAATAGATTACTAGTTTGAAATTTGTTTTTAATCCCTTCAGATATGTCATTGTAATTGTCACCATACAGCTGTTTTGTATAAAATTGTCCATTACTCGAGACAGCTAATGTTTTTAAGTCAGGAATTATTACAGTATAAATTTCTGAGTTATCAGTCTTAAAATATTTCCTTGGTGTTTTGCTGTCTCTTGGAGAATTCTTTCTTGTATCAATAAACTCAAATGAAATCTTAACTTGTTCTCCAAAAAGTGTACCTACTTGTTCTTTCGTTTGATTATAATCAATGTTATGTATAGCTTGGAAATTTTTATTCAAAAGTGTATAATTACGATCTCGCAACGATTCGTAAAATATTTGAGTTTTTTCAATTTCAGAATAGTCTGTAAAGTCTTCTGTTTTGAATTTCAAGAAAATCCGTTTTTCTATCAACGTGTCTTTTAAGTCGGTTCTAACTTGAAGCCCTACAATATTATTTTTTTGTTTGAAGTAAGTTGCTCTAACGTAGATTTTCGAATCAGCTATTTCTTTACGGTTCGACTGTCCAAAACTCGACTGAGTTAGAAAAAGTACAGTTATAAAAACTATTATTTTCATTTTTTCGACTTTAATTTTATAGCATACGTTTAGTGAAAAATATGTTTTAATGTAATTTCACACTTTGTCGTAATACGTTATTTTTAAAATGGTTTGATTTTCACAAAACCAAATTTCCCATTATCCAATGCTACAATTACACCTCCGTCAGAAGTTAGGTCAATAGCCTCTCCGGCCCAATCAACACCTTTTCCGCCGCCATAGGTTTTTTGCCATTCTATATTTCCAATTGCATCAAATTTCACTAGGTAAATGTGCCAAGTATTAGAATTATCACCATCTTTTCCACAGCGTCTATTATACCTGCCATATTCATCTCCGGTTCCTGCAACAATAATACATCCTCCATCTGCTGTGCTCTTAACTCCCCATGCTTCATCATGAATAAACTTCGGTTTGAAACCTCTCGGGTTTCCAGCTTTAGTCTCCCAAATTTTATTTCCTGACAAATCAATTTTCATAGTGTAGGTATCCCAGTTCTTTGTTCCTGAGAGTGTGTGACCGGTAAGGAAAATAAAACCGTGATTCCCAATGTCCATACCAAAGCAATGGTCTTCTGAACTCCCACCGTATTTCTTATGCCATAAAATGTTTCCTATACTGTCCGTCTTAACAAGAGTGTAATCCTTTGCATCTTCCGTTAGCCCGGAAATGTATAGCTCATTATTGAAGGTTCTAATTCTATAGGCTTGTGACATATACTGGTTAATGTTTTTCCCATTTTGCTTTATTCCGTTAGAATCGAGAAAGCTAATATATCCTTTTCCTTCAGTATAAAATGTATTTGTATTGTCTTCAGCGTTTACATATCCAACAGCAACTATTCCGGTTGAAGTTAGTATAAGATCTTCATAAGCATCATTTCCTCCGTTATCCGTAGTTTCTTTAAAAAGCAAAGAGCCGTCCGATTTATTAAGTTTAATTACTGTACTATTTTCATTTAGTGCGCCACAAATGANATAACTATCGGATGACTCAATNGCCGAATTCCCCAAATTATTCCCGCGATTTCCAAATTCTTTTTTCCAAATTAAAGTTCCATTTTTGTCCGTTTTCACAACTAGTATTTTGGCAGAATTAGGAATAAACCCGGTTTCTCCAATTTGTAAAAATCCACCATCAGAACAGGATAAAATGTGATGCCCATGAGATTCTTCACCTGAGCCATTTACTCCCGTACTCCATTCCACAGTAGGTGCATTGGGATAGTCATCCATGTTACAGTCAATATTTACTTTTTTGCAACCAATGATAAGGAGTAGGATCGTTAGGATTGTTATGAAGCAGCTCTTTTCCAACAGTGATTAATCTAAATTAATTAAAACGATTAGCGTAATTTTTCACAAC
>JGI24539J26755_10000357_pt1 | contig 21332 bp, 14 predicted proteins | sample NorSeaMetagenome_2_FD_26755 | JGI IMG/M metagenome (IMG submission 26755) | reverse complement strand
AAACAGAAGATCCTAGATGGTCAGGGCATATGTTAATTGAAAACACCTATGTGATTTTTACTTCTGATAATGGTGGTATGGAAAGACATACTGGAGAAATTATCACGGACAACTATCCGCTAGATAAAGGAAAAATAAATGCAAAAGAAGGCGGAGTAAGAGTACCTCTTATAATAAAAGGCCCAAGAATTTCTTCAAACATACAATCTAATGTTGTGGTTAATGGTATTGACTTTTATCCTACAATATTGAGTTGGACAGGTGCAAAAAAACAAGAGAATCAAATATTAGACGGTTCTGACTTATCAATGTTGCTAGATAAAGACCCAACAGATTCAAAATTGGTTTTAGACGCTGAGACAGGAGAGCCAAGAAATACAATGATGTGGCACTTTCCAAACAGTTCTATGCAATCTACTTTGCGTATTGATGACTATAAACTTGTACGCGACTATACTGCTACAGAAGAAAAGACATCTTTAGCATTATATCAACTTTATGAAAACGGGTCAAAACGCGTAGATATTGAGGAGTCTAAAAATCTTGCAGCTAAAATGCCGGAGAAAGCAAAAGAGATGGATCGCCTTTTGAGTCAAAGATTAGAAAAATTAAACGCAAGATATCCTTTTTTAAATCCTTCTAGTAAAGGTCCATTACCAAACAAAGCTAAAGCTCCTACCGTTGTTAATCATGGTGTAGATGGTAATAAAGTTTGGTTAACCTATAAAAACAATGGCGCTAAAGTTGTTAATGCAGAGCTTATATATACTAAAAATGGAGGTGTACGCGGTGAAATTTGGTTTCCTATTACTATGAAACTTACTGATGATAAGGTTTCTGTAACATTACCAAAAGGAACGACGCACTATGTCTTTAATTTAATTGACGAAAACAACTATTTAATAGGCTATCCAGATGGAGGATACCAAAAACTAACGAAAGTGTTTGCAACTAAAGCCATTGCTGTTAAATAGTTAAAATGATTTTGATTTGAAGAAGCACTATAGAATTTTATTCTAAGGTGCTTTTTTTATGAATAAAATGGTTGATATGAGTTAGGTCTTGATTGAATTTAGAAGCTTACATCCTATGATTAAACTTATTTTTACATAAATTAATTACGTTATGAGAAACACTACTCTACTTTTTTTGTTTAGTCTATTTTTTTTACCACAGCTATTTGGGCAAGTTATTGATAGACCAAACATTGTTATATTCTATACTGATGATTTAGGATGGCAAGATACTAATCTTAATAACCTAGGAGACGCAGTTCCTTGGGAAACTCCTAAGATGGAAGCTTTAGCTGCTGCTGGAGCTAAATTTTCGCAAGCCTATTCTCCTGCACCTACTTGTGGACCATCTAGAGCAGCAATGTTAAGTGGCAGACACCCTGTTAAAACTAAAGTAACTCAAGTATCTGGTGGTGATTTACCTATATTGAGTAATTCACAAGCTGATAGGAAAATAATAGGTCCTTATTATCCAGGAAGATTAGATGTTAATGAGTATACTATAGCAGAAGCTTTAAGTGCAAATGGATACCATACAGGTCATGTTGGTAAATGGCATATTGCTGGAGCCAATGGTTTTCCTGTAGCTGTAGACCAAGGTTTTAATACTGAATTTACAAGTAGAGGTGTGCAACAAAATATGGGTGATAGATATGATATTTCAAATTTTGGNGGNAATGATCCAAATTACCCTTTAGATGCTGATGGAATACCATATGATTCTGTTACAGATGAAGCTGTAGCGTATATAGAGAATAGAGTAGCTGCTAATGGTGGAGAGGGCGAACCATTTTTCTTGTATATGGCAACTTGGTTGGTACATACTCCTATTCAAACTAGAGATTTACCAATGTTACAGGCTATAACTCAAACATTGGTTAATTCTGGTCAAATAGATACATCTGATGTTGGTCCAAATGGCATACCAACTGAAACAACACCTTTAACTGCAGATGGAGAGTATAATCCATTTTATGGAGCTATGGTTCAAACATTAGATTGGAGTTTAGGTAAGCTAGTTGATTATTTGCAAGCAACTAACGATCCAAGACATCCAGGTAGGACACTATTTGAAACAACATATATTATATTTTCATCAGATAATGGAGCTTCAGAACAAAATAATGCGGCTAATGGTTTTGAAGTTGTAGCAGATAATTTCCCTTTAGATTTAGGAAAAACAAGTTCTAGAGAAGGTGGTATTCGTGTTCCTATGATAGTAACTGGTCCAGAGATTCCAGTAGCTGAATATAGCAATGTTGTTAATGGTTTAGATTTTTTCCCAACAATTTTATCCTTAACAGAAACAACTATAGCTAGCAATATTTCTGACGATTTTGATGGTGCAGATTTAAGTGATTTACTAAAAGGAACAAATACCATAGTAGAACAAACAGTAAACGGTGTAACAACCGAAAGAACAGATCTTTTCTGGCACTATCCTAATGCTTCTGATGAAAAGTCAAAATCATCTATTAGAAGAGGAAATTACAAAATATATAAAAAGTATGTTGACAATACCTACCAGGCATATCAATTGTATAATGGAGGTGATAATCTTGTAGATGTGGAAGAAGCTATAAATGTTATAACTACTATGGATCAGGCATTAAAACAAGATATGATTGATACATTGGAAGCCTATTTAGCAGATAATGATGCAAGATTTCCAGCATGGAATCCCGATTATGCAGAACCTGATGGCCCTCTTATAAACCAAGATCTTGTCCCAGCAATTGCTTCGTTAACTTATAATCAAGCAACAGGCTCTGCTACATTAATGATAGAAGATGACCCAACAAAAGCAGCAATTAGTTATGGACATTTACTTTTTAGAAGAAATGAAACAAATGAAGAATGGTTTGAAGCTGGAGTAGTATCTATAAACGGGAACATTATAACTGCAAATGTACCTTCTGATGCATATAAAATTGTATTTAATTTAAGAGATGAAAATAACTTCTTAGTGTTGTCAGATGAATTAGAAATTGTTAATATCACTCAAATAACACTTAATATAGTTGATGAAGTACAACTGTTTGAACCAGAAAGCTCAGATGTATATGGTGAGCTAATAGGAAATACAATAGTAAGACCAGGATACCTTCAAATGATAACAGAAGGTGGACAAGACGGGGTTAATTTTAATGTGGCAGCTACTGAGCCTGTAGAGTGTGTAAAAATTGAATTTAAAATACGATCCAAAGCAGGAGATACTGCAAACTTCGACATTACAGTTGGTGGTGTTACTCAAAGTTTTGAGTACATAAGTAGCAGTGACACAAACGATGAAATTTTTGAATTTGATACTCCCATACTATTTACTGAAAGTGCACAATTAATGGAGTTTATATTAACTGGACTTACAAATTCAGATACACCAAATACTACCCCAAGATTTAGACTTTATGATATGTCATTTCACTTAGATTTAAATAGTTTAGGGGTAGATGATGTAACAGATAATCTTCAAGATCTTGTGATATTTCCTAACCCAACAAAAGGTGTATTTAGCCTAAATAAAGTAGTAGAATCAGGGGTTTTATATAATTTATACGGCACAAAGGTGCTAGAATTTAAGAATCAATATCAAAACATAGATATATCAACTATTAAGACGGGTTTATATTTTTTACAAGTAACTGATAATTATGGCAATAATGCAACTCTAAAATTAATGAGGAAATAGGAGTTTTATAATAACAGGACGAAGATTTTTTTGAGAATAGTTTGGCATTTCCACAATGAAGTATAGAAAGGAATGTTATTATAATAAGATGTTTTATTTATACTGCTTTGATCACACTCTACTCATACTTCCCGTTACAGAAATGACAACATGTTGTTATATTAACAAATTCAGGTAAATTAACAGAAGAAATTAAATTGTTCAGTATTTACCTTGACTAGAAAGTAAAAAGTTCCTTAGTTAAATTTAACTAAGGAACTCTATTTAGGGGATATTAATTTGCTATTAATCTAATACCTCTTAATTTTTTATAACTCTAAGGGTTTTAGAACCTACTTCAGTTTTGATGTCTGCAATGTACATTCCTGCTGCTAAATCACTGATATCATAAGTAGTTTCTTCGCTAAATGTTTTTAACAATTGACCCGTAACACTATATATTTCTACACTCTCGATACTTTTAATAGCATCTATTTGAAAATTGTTTGTTACTGGATTAGGATAAATACTAACGTTAGCCTGATTTAAATCAAAATCATCTCCACCTAGTTGTATATTGTTAAATGTAACACTGTAGTATCTAAATTTAACTCCATTAGTAGCAGCATCTTCTGCAATATTATTAACATCCAATGTTATAGTTGTAGGAACCGATGAGATAATTACATCTTGTGAAAATGTTAAATTATTATATATCTCAAAGGCATCCACATCAGTTGCAGACGCATCACTTGGTAAGGTATAAGAATCCGTTGTGCCATTTACAGTAAAATCTATACTGCCAGAATTACCATATAATTTTCTTACATGGAATGTAATTGATGCCAAAAAATCTGTTGAGGCAGTTACCACATCAAAACTAATAGTTCCATTAACAAGTGCTGCATCACTTATGTTAACATGAGCTCCACTTCCTGCTATTGCAAAAGTTCCACTTGTAAAGTTTTGTGTATATTCTGTATCTGCTACCCTAGCTCTTGGAGCTGGATCAGCTTCTGGATCAAGTGGATATGCTTGCCCAAATGTTATAAATGAAGTAAAAAGTAATGTTACGGTAAAAAGTAATTTTGTTTTCATAATGTATGTGGTTTTATATTCGGTTAAAGAATTTTAATTAAACAAAATTAATTGTTTTAAAAAAATTCTTCTTTGCTTTATTCAATCAAAAAACTACTCATTTCGTGTAAAATGACTGTTAATGAAGAGAATTATAGTGTTTTGAACAATTAATAGAAAAATATTCTTAAAAGTTTAAGCGATATTTCACTTTTCTGTAAACTTAAAATGGTGGTTTAGATTTCAGAAATTAGTTCTTTTTCTTCTTTCCTTTACCTTTATTTTTTCTACTGGCAATTTTTATTTCTTTGGCACGCTCTGCTCCAAAGGTATCTTTTAAAGATCTTGAATATCTCTTATTATTTTCTTTTCTTTCTGCTTTAAGTTCCTCAGAACCTTTTTCGTACACCTTATTGAGTTCTAAACTAGCTTTAGCGTGTTTCGTGATTAGTGCAATTAATGTTTCTTTTTCTTGATCAGTAAGTGTTATTTTACTTTCTACACGCTCTATATAAGTAGTTACTTTAGTATCTATTTTGGTATCCATATTTTTTTGAGCAAATAATGAACTCGACATAACGATAGTAAATACTAATAATAATATTGATTTTTTCATAGTTATTAAATTGTTTAATGTTGATTAATGGAAGTGTAAATATAATTTATAACTTCTTTATTTTCATTCTGTTATTCACCATTTATTTGCTAAAATCTATCATTTATCGTTTTGAGTATTCAGAAGGCGATACTCCATGTAATTTTTTAAATGATGTTGAGAAATAGGAATTAGATTCAATACCTATTTGGTAAAGTACCTCTGCGACATTAAAACCACTATTACTATCTAATAATTCTGCAGCTCGTTGTAATCTAAAATTACGTAGATAAGCATTTGGAACCTGACCTGTAAGTTGTTTTAATTTTCTGTAAAAATGAGATGAGCTCAAGCCGGCCTCTTTGGAAAGTTCCTCAACTCCAAAATTAGAATTGGATAAGTTTTTTTCTATGATTTTAGTAATATTTTCTATAAACTCAAGATCCCTTTTAGAGAAACCTAATTCCTTTTTATTCTTAGGAGGAAAACTATATTTAGAAAAATGTTCTTTAATTTTAATATTATTTTCGATTAACTTTTGCAGTCGTAGTTCTAAATGTTTTAATGAAAATGGTTTACTTATATATTCATCGGCTCCAAATTCTAATCCTTTAATTAAATCGACGTTATCCCCTAACGCAGTTAATAGTAAAACTGGTAATTGACAGGTTCCTGGATTCTCCTTAATGCGCTTACACAATTCAAATCCATCCATTTCTGGCATCATTACATCACTTATAACAGTACTAAACTCTGTTTTTTTAAGAGCTTTTAAGGCTTCCACTCCATTATTTGCAATAGTAATATTGTACTTGATTGACAATGCGCTATTAAGAAAATCTTGAATGTCTAACTCATTTTCAACCACTAAAACATTGTGCTGTTTCTCACTTGTTAAACCACTATCGGTTTTGTCATTATTATTTGCTCGTAATGGCACCCAATTTTTAATAAATGATTCTTTTACACCAATGTCATCAATAGTAGCTACATCAATTTTTGAAGATGGAATAACAACGCTAAAACGCGTTTCTTTATTCGGTTTACTTTTTACAGAAATGCGACCTTCAAATAGTTCTACTAAAGATTTGCAAAAAGATAGACCAATTCCTCCCCCACTAACATTACCATCTTGATTTCCTAATTGATAAAAACGTTCGAAAATGTTATTTAAATTTTCTTTTGGTATACCTCGACCAGTGTCAATGACATCAATCTTTACCTTTTTAACATCATCCTCAAATAGTATAGAGGCATCAATACTGATAGTACCCTGTACTGGTGTATTTTTAAAAGAGTTTGAAAGCAAATTAAAAAGAATTCTTTCAAGCTTTTCTATGTCAACAACAATCTCTTCATTTGGAGAAGTAACTTTATAATAAAAATTAATGTTTTTTTCTAATGCATAATTTTCAAAAGCCTCTGTGGTTGGATATAAGAAATCACCTAAAGTAGATTTTGTAAAGTTTAGATTTAAATACCCTTGCTCTGCTTGTCTAAAGGTTATTAATTGATCTATCAAACTCAACAGACGATTTGTGTTGCGTTTAATAATTGCTAAAAAGCGTTCACTCTCTGGGTTATTATTATGTTCAATAACTCTGTCTAAAGGTCCAGAAATTAATGTGAGTGGCGTTCTAAATTCATGAGATAAGTTGGTGAAATATTTAAATTTACCTTGGTTAATAACTTCCATTTTATCTTTGTCCAATTGCTCATAAATTAATTTTTGTTTTAATTTTTCAAGTTGAACAAAATAAAACACAACCCCAACACCAATAGCTAAAAATATAAGAGCAAGCAATACGTAGCTCCACCAAGTTTGATACCAAAGTGGCAAAACAATTAATGTTAAAGTTTTAGTAGCCTCACTCCAAATACCATCTCCATTGGCAGATTTAATCTTTAAGGTATACGTTCCATCAGAAAGGTTTGTATAGGTTATAGCCGTTTTTCCTTCAGCTGTTTCTACCCAATCTTTGTTAAAACCATCTAGTTTATAGGCTATTTTATTTTTTGCAGGTGCAGAGGTATGTTCGGCAACCAAATTAAAGGAAATAATACGTTGGTTTTTAGAAATAGTAATCGTATCGGTTTCTGAAATTGCCTTTTCTAGGATTGTAATATTATTTAATTTTTCACCAATTTCTACGGGCTTATTATTAATTAATAAAGACGTTATTAAAACTCTTGAAAACTGTTTATTTAAGGCTATTTTGTTAGGATTAAAAATAGTTAAGCCATTTAACCCACCAAAATACATATAACCAGATGCCCCTAGGTGGTATGCTGATTGCCTAAAGTTATTCTGAATTAAACCATCGCTAACATCAAAGACATTTACGTTATTTGTATCTGTGTTAAACCGAACCAAACCCATGTCTGTGCTTGCCCAAAAATTATCACTTTTTTCTTGTGGTAAAATTCCATAAATAACGTCATCAGGTAGGATATCATTTTTTCGGAAATACTCTATTTTTTGCGAATTACTGGCACTGTCTAAGGTCAATTTATTTAAACCACCGCCAAAGGTACCAACCCAAATATTCTTATTATCATCTTCGTAAAGTGAGAAAACTCTATTGTAACTTAATTTACTACCTGCTGTTTTGTTTTCGCTGTAATGTCTTATAATCTCAATTTTTCCATTAATGTATTTGCATTGTAATAAGCCATTATCTGTGCCAAACCACAATTGATTACTACTATCCTGCAAAAATGATTGTACTTTACTATCTTTTAATATTAAGCTAGATTTAAAATTGATTTTTGGTTGCCTTGAGTTATCAATTACTTCCCAAGGGTTTTCTATAACAAGAATTCTATTGCCCGCCAAAACAATATCTGTATCATTTATTTGGGCAATTTTTCGGGTTATAAATGAGAGTGCTTTGCCATTTTTCAACAAAAACTGAACTTGCTTAAAATCTTTTCTTCGAGGATTGTAAACAAATACTTTTTTGTCTGTACCAAACCAAATGTATTTATTTTTATCTTGATAAATACACCTAATAACATCATTGGCCTCAATAGGCAATTGGTTTTGTAAATCTTCAAATTTAATGGCGCCTACATTAGTTTCATTAATGGCGCTTGTGCTTCTAAATAATTTTTCATTGTAGCCAGAAATCCAAATCTTACCATTGTTGTCCTCTAAAATTGAAGTAATTAAATTATCGCTAATAGAAAAATTATCGTAAGGATTGTTTGTGTAGGAATAAAATGGTTTCTGAAAAAGGTCTAATTTATTAATTCCACCTTGTGCAGTGCCTAACCAAATTACATTAAAATTATCTTGATAAACAGCATTGATTTGTTGACTGCTAATACTGTTTTTATTTTTTGAATCGTAATTAAAATGCTTAAATGAATTTAGAATTGGATTGAATTTATAGAGTCCATCACCAATGGTTCCAATCCATATTGTATTATCAGTATCTTTAAAAAGACTATTTACATAGAATCTAGAATCTTCATTGGGAACTTTTATTTTTTTAACCAAATAATCAGAGTTTGAATCTAAATTTGAACTGTACAAACCTTTTGTTGTGCCAACCCAAAATATATTATCGGTTTTTATGATTTCGGTTATATCCTTATCCTTGAAGAAATTAAAATCATCTGAATCTGGGATTGTTGATTTTAAAGTTTGGCTTTCTGATTGATACTCAACTTTTTTTAACCCTTGATTTGTACCTAAAACAATTGAAGAGTTAAGACCAAAAGTAAAGGTGTTAATNTCTACCGATTCGCTTTTTAAATCTAGAATATTGTCAGAAACTTCAAAAACNCCGTTACCGATATCTTTTATCTTACATCTTATTAATTCCTTTGAGGAGGTTATCCATATATAATCATCATTATTGGCGTCAATCTTATTGACACTGATATTAGATTTAAGAGGAACCGTGAAAAAGCGTTCTAACCAAGGCACATAAATATTAACACCAACATTGGTCCCTATCCAAAGAATTCCATTTTGATCATTAAATAAATAGGTGATATTATTACTCGAAATGGTATGTTCATCATTAGATTGAGCACTAAAATTTTTAAACTCAAAGCCATCATATCGAATTAACCCATTTGGTGTGGCATACCATAAAAAACCATATTTATCTTGTTCTATGGCATTAACTGTATTTTGATTAAAACCTTCTTTATTTGAAAATCGCTCAAAGTTNTGAGCACTCAGGGTAAAAGAGTTAGACAGACAAGAGCATGTCAAAAAAAGTGATAAAATAATTTTATAATGATTTGGTTTAATCATAAGCTTAAAGTCTCATTTTTAGGAGTGGCGGTAACACTGTATTCCGGTTTATAACGAAGATAGTGAATATAAAAATTATTTATTTGATATTCTACCTAAGCATATAGAATCATTGACCGCTTTATTGGTATATAAGATGCTATTTTTAATAACTAGATCCTTTTGTGATTTTACTATAATTGAATTTCCTGTTAACATTTTGGTATTCCCTGAAACGTTAAAAAAAGCATTAAGGATTTTTATAGATACACCATCACTAGTGTACTGTTTTTTTTATCTAAAGGCCGATTATTTTTCCAAATAATTTTTCATTAACATCGCTGCACCTAGAGCGCTTGCATTTTTACCCTCAGGAAACCGAATGTTTTGATCTGTCATCATCAAGGTTAAATATTCAACAAAAATAGTATTCCTATTAAAGCCTCCAGAAATATAAACATCCTTTAGATTATTACTTGAATCTAAAATACGTTCGATGCCTTGATGAACACGAAAACTAATTTCATAAATAAGTTGGTAATAGGCATGCTCGTAGCTCTCAAATGTTTTTAGTTGCTCTAAATCTCCAATAAAGTCCGATGCAATTTGGTTTGGAAAAAACAAGGCTTCTGCTTTATAAAAAATATCAGCACAAAGGTTTTTATTTAAAGTAAATTTTAAATAATGGCTCTTATCGACATTGTAATACTTACCAAGTTCAATGGCATTAATTTCATGTATGCGTCCTAAAAATTGCATTGATGATTTTATTTGTTTTCTATCTGGTGTCATAAAACACAAACAGTCATTTTTTAATTGATCGGCTGTTAACGTTTCTTTGCTAAATGGGTTCATACAGATAATCCAAGTCCCGGTAGACAATAATACAAATTCACTATCTGAGTTTGCATGATTCTCTAACAAAGGAATTATAGATGATGAACTATCGTGTAAGCCTCTGCCAATATATATTTCTTGTTTATTTACTATTGATAAATCTGCAATTTTTCCTGGTTTTTGTTCTGGTAAATTAATGCCTTGATCAGTTAGCCAATCGTGGTATTTCATCTGATCATAATTCCAAGTGGCTGTATGTGCACCAATTGAAGTGTAATCTGCTGTTNTTTTATTTGAAAATAAAAAACTTAAATATTGAGGGTAATGCAATATGGTATCAACCTGACCCCAAAAATGAGGCTTAGTATGTTTTAACCAGTACATTTGTAAGCCAGAATTCAACATGCCATAGGCAGGAGAAGCTGTGTTTCTGGAGAATTCTTCGACACCCCCATATGCATCGTACAATGGATTAAAATCTATATCTAAAGGTTTTAGATAGTTGTACAAAGGTGTTATTCGTTTTCCATCTTTATCTAAATAAACCAAAGTGGCTCCATGTGTAGAAAAGTTGATGGCTTTTATGGTAAACTTATTTTGATTTTGAATTGTTTTTATTTCCGTTTTAATCCATCTTTCTATAGATTCTATGTCGTCACAAGGATAATTGTCATCATCTTGAATTTCTTTGAAACGTATTCGATTTGTATAAACAACACTAAAATTCTCATCGAATAAGAATATTTTTTTGTTTGTTTTACCAATATCAAAAACGGCAATAACCTTTTCCATTTTGTAAAATTCATGTGAGAAAAAACGCATCCTAAAGGGATAAATCGTTCAATCTATTAATCAAAAAAAACTAGTAATAAAAAAAACTAAATCAAGTAGCTTTTATTATTGTTAATAGCTATTACAATTATTTAATCCCATATATGGGTCCGTAAGTAGCACAAGCTCTATAATCTGCTGACTCAAGATTCTCGCCAAAAGCAGACCATGCACTTGGACGGAAAACATCATCTTCAGCTATATTATGCATGTTTACTGGAATTCTTAGCATGGCAGCTAATGATATTAAATCTGCACCAATATGTCCAGAAGAAATTGCACCATGATTGGCGCCCCATTTTGCCATAACTGTATACACATCTTTAAAGAAACCTTGTCCAGTTAGTCTTGGCACAAACCAGGTTGTAGGCCAAGTTGGATTTGTTCTTTCGTCTAAAACGGTATGAATATCCTCAGGTAATTCAACACTCCAGCCTTCCACAATTTGTAATACAGGACCAATACCCTTTACTAAATTAATACGACACATAGTCATTGCAATAGTACCTTTAGTTTTAAATTGTGATGAAAATCCACCACCCCGAAAATACTCAGCAATGGCTGCAGGCCATTTTGTATTGTCTAAACATTTTTGAGCTTCTTGCTCAGATATTTCCCAATAAGGTTTCATTGTTGGATTCCCGTTTGTGTCAGATTGTTGCCCTGTAGCATCAAGCGTTGTAGATCCTGAGTTTATTAAATGAATAATACCATTTTCTGCAATACCTGTTAGTTTTTTACCAGTAACACGCTCAACAGATTCTGGGCTCCAGTAGGTTCTGACATCTGAGAACAACTGAGCTGTATTGGTCAGTAAATGACCAAACAACATTGAAATGGCATTTAAGCAATCATTTTCTGTTGCAAACATATAAGCTTGACGAATACCATTCCAATCAAAGGAAGAATTCAAAATAGATTCTGTAAAATCTGCATTTGGTTGATAATCGGTCCATTGACGTTGCCCTTGGAAACCGCCCATAATTGCATTTCTGCCTTTAGCTTCTTCTCCAAAACCCATTTCTTTTAATTTCGGATTTCCAATCATTAAATCACGACAAATAAGTGTCATTTTAATAACTTTTTCCCATTCTTGATCTTTAACTTCTATAGATTTTTGAGTTTCTGGGCTGTTATAATCTTTTCCTTCAATACAGTTTTTCTTTGTCCAAGCTAGTGCTTTTTCAAATTCAACCTTATCATAAATACCTTCGTCTATTCGTCTTAAAATTTCAACAGACTCAACAAATTCAGCTCTTACTCCAAAATAATCTTGTAAGAAATTTACATCTACCATAGAACCAGCAATACCCATAGAACTGTAACCTATAGACAGGTATGATTTACCATTCATTTGAACAACAGCCAAAGCAGCTTTTGTAAAACGCAATAACTTTTCCTCGACATCTTGAGGGATACTCATGTCTCCAGCGTCTTGGACTTCTCTTCCATAAATTCCAAAAGCTGGTAATCCTTTTTGTGAATATCCAGCCAGAGCAGCAGCTAAATAAACAGCTCCGGGTCTTTCTGTTCCATTAAATCCCCAAACAGCTTTTGGCATTGTTGGGTCTGTGTCCATAACTTCTGTACCATAGCACCAACAAGGTGTTACTGTTAAAGAAACTTCAACACCTTCTCTTTTAAATTTATCAGCACACGCGGCAGCATCTGCCACACCACCTATGGTGGTATCAGCAATAACACACTCAACTTTTTCTCCACTAGGGAAACGTAAATTATCTTCAATTAATTTAGCAGCGGCTTTTGCCATATCCATACATTGATCCTCCAATGATTCTCTAACTCCCGCTTCACGACCATCAATTACTGGACGTATGCCTATTTTTGGTAATCTTCCAATGAGTCTATTCATAATATCTTAAAGTTTAAAAAGTTGTTCTAATCCGTGTAATTGTTCTTTAGAGAGTCCTTCAGGTTCAAACCCAGCTGCCCAAGAGTTAAGCAGTAATTTTGCACCTTTATTCGCTACATCTAAAAAATCCCATGCTTTCATAACATCTGCAGCGGTTGTTGTAGCACCATGTTTTTCCCAAAGTGCAATATCTCTATAGGTAAAGGCGTGTGTAGTAGCTTTTGCTAAATCATCTGATTGAGTAATAGAATAAGGCGTACAATTAATACCTCTTGGAACATACACACGAACTTCTGGACACATTTTCCAAATAGAATGATTTAGTTTTTCTTCATCTTTGAACAAAGGATGATGGCTCATGACTATCAATTCTATGGGGTGGGCATGCAGTACTGCTAAATTTTTCGGGTTATTAATTTTATTGAAAAAATGAATTTCTAAGTGTGAAGCCAACTCAGATGTTGGTCTAAAACCTTCTGCATCACCACCCCAAATAATAGAATATCCACTTGCTTGTTTGTTTATATACACAATACAAGACGCCGCTTCAATATCATCAATTAAACTTCTGATATAGCAACCTGCTCCAGTAACAAAAAGATACATTCCAGCGGCCTGTTCAGGGAATTTTTGATGTATAAAAACACTACTTTTTGGTTGATCTGCGTCAGAGAAAAAAGAGGTTAAATTCATGGAGATATTTCCTCCATTTCGTTCTACCCATTCTCTTTGCCATAAATAACCTGCAACCTTAGAAATCTTGTTTATTTCTTTAGCTACCGTATCGGGAAGTGCGCTTAAATTCATTTTGCGTATAAGTTTTAAATATCATTTTCCTTACCTTACAAAATAACACAATTGTTATTCATACTTTTGTATCTAATTTAAACAATTGAATATACAATAATGAGCCGTAAAACATTAAAGCGATTAGGTGATCCATCTACAAATAAGCAGAGTTTTACAGATGTGAAACTTAAAATACTATGCTGTCGATATTGGAAAATTGACCTTTGGGATTGTCATGATATGGTATTTCCTTTCTGGAGAATTTATTGGAATAAAAACACAGGAGGTGTGTTGACACAAAATCAAAACACTTACAAAATGGAATCCGATACCATTTATGTTATTCCTCCGTTTACATCTTTTTCAACCAAATACGAAAAAAACCATTCTTATAAGCAAGGCATAAATGTATCTGGAAGACACATGGATGAAAATGATAATGAAGAATTAATAGCTAAAAAGTCACTACTTCATCTATTTATTCATTTTAATTTAGGTGTTCCTTTTGATAATGTTTATCCAGGTGTATTTAAGATAAAAATGACCCCTTATTTATTGGAGGATTTAGAATATTTTACAAAAAGACTTAAAGTAGAAAACACCTTATTTTACGCCACTTATACTTTAAGATTACAATCTATAATAAATAATATTTTATCAAATATTGGTTCGGAGTTATTTAAAACTCTCAATGTAGATTATAGGATTTTGGATGTTATTAGGCATATTGAAAATCATATTGATGAAAACCCAACAAACTCAGATTTAGCAAAGATTGCCGGCATGGCTACTAATTCTTTTAGTAGNCTTTTTAAGCAAAAAATGAACATGACACTTCACTCTTTCATTATGAAAAGGAAAATAGCGCAATCATGTGAGTTGTTTTTGCATACCAACAAAACCATAGAAGAAGTTTCCTTTACGATAGGTTTCGCAGACCGTTACCATTTCTCTAGGGTTTTTAAATCAGTTACAGGAACTACACCAGCTGTATATAAATCAGGGAAGTTCTCTTAAGACATATTATTTGCTCTTTAAAATGTTTGCAATATACATTTTTGGATTGACGTTTTTTTTGTGTGTAGAATAATTAAAAAATGGCTTCGATCACATATTTTAATAGTGTANTTGCCCTAATACTGTGTTTTTTTTGCGAAATATTATGTTTGCCAAATACACGACTTTGTTTGTTAGAGATAATAACATAACATGTTATGAGGTTTATTTTTGTGTAAAATTTTAATTAAAGAAAAATGAATACAAATTTCAATTATGTAGATTATTTATGGGATGCTAAAAAAGCGGAAGCTTTAGGAGATGACCAAGTTGCTTTATTCCTTTACCGCTCTAATATTTTAGGTGCTGATTTAAGAATCACAAATTATGGAGGAGGAAATACAAGTTGTAGAACTATAGAAAAAGACCCGCTCACTAATCAAGAGGTAGAAGTAATGTGGATAAAGGGTTCTGGTGGCGATATAGGAACGTTAAATAGAGCTGGTATTGCTGGGATTTACACTAATAGATTACGTGATTTAAAAAACGTTTATGGAGGTTTAGAAGATGAAGATAGAATGGTTGGGTTGTTTAACCATTGTATTTACGATTTAGACAGTAAAGCACCTTCTATAGACACACCATTGCACGGTTTGTTACCATTTGCACATATAGATCATTTGCATCCAGATGCTTTAATTGCAGTTGCAGCAGCAAAAGATAGTGAAAAAGTAACCAAAGAGATTTGGGGAGATACTATGGGATGGGTGCCATGGCAAAGACCAGGATTTGATCTAGGTCTTCAAATTGAAAAATGTTTAGAAGATAACCCAGGAATAAGAGGAATTGTTTTAGGATCTCATGGTTTATTTACTTGGGGAGATACTTCATATGAATGTTACATAAATAGTTTGGAGGTTATAGAAATGGCTTCAGAATTTATTGAAAATAAAGTAAAAGCAAAAGGGAGTGTTTTTGGAGGACAAAAAATAGAAAGCTTACCGAAGGCAGATCGTATAGAAAAAGCAGCTCAAATTATGCCTTTACTAAGAGGTTTATGTTCTTCTGAAAATAGAATGATAGGACATTTTTCTGATACCGATGTGGTAATGGAATACATTAATAGTAATGATTTAGAACGATTAGCACCTATGGGTACTTCTTGTCCAGATCATTTTTTAAGAACTAAAATTCAGCCATTAGTATTAACTTTAGATAAAAACGAAGATTTATCTGATGCTGATACTATTTTAAAGAAACTGGAACCGGCATTTAAAACCTATAGACAGCAATACGCAGATTACTATAACACTTGTAAAAAAGAGAATAGTCCAGCGATGCGTGATGCTAATCCAGTAATCATTATATATCCGGGTGTTGGAATGTTTAGTTTTGCAAAAAATAAACAAACCACACGTGTAGCGAATGAATTTTACATTAACGCCATTAATGTAATGCGTGGTGCCGAAGCAATTACGCAATACACTTCTTTGCCAAGGCAAGAAGCTTTTGATATTGAATATTGGTTATTAGAAGAAGCAAAATTACAGCGTATGCCTAAAGAACAACCATTGTCTCGAAAAGTAGCTTTTGTCACTGGAGCTGGTGGAGGTATTGGTAAAGCAATTGCTGACAAACTTGCTGCTGAAGGTGCTAATGTAGTACTAACAGACATCAATGAAGAGAGTTTGATAGAAGCTAGTAAAACCTATAAAAGAGATGTGTCCACCTTTGCTGTATGTGATGTTACCAATACCGAATCTATAGCTAATGCTTACAAAAAAGCGTGTGTGGAATTTGGAGGTGTAGATATTATTGTTCACAGTGCAGGCCTTGCAATTTCTAAGCCTTTAGAAGATACGACAGATAAAGATTGGAATATTTTACAGAATATTTTGGTGAAAGGGCAGTTTGATTTGGCAAAACAATCAGCAGCTATAATGCGCAAGCAAGGCTTAGGCGGAAACTATATCTCAATAGCAAGTAAAAATGGATTAGTTGCAGGACCAAACAATGTAGCCTATGGCACAGCAAAAGCGGCACAACAGCACATGGTACGCTTATTGGCTGCTGAACTAGCAAAAGACAAAATAAGAGTCAATACAGTAAACCCAGATGGTGTTATTGTAGGAAGTAAAATATGGGAAGGTGCTTGGGCAGAAGGTAGAGCTAAAGCAAATGGTATTACTGTAGAAGAATTACCAGCTTTTTATGCAAAAAGAAACTTGTTGAATGAGATCATCACACCAGGTGATATTGCAAACGGAGTATTCTCTTTGGTAGGGATCCTAGATAAATCTACAGGAAATATTATAAATGTTGATGGTGGTATGGCTAATGCTTTTGTGAGATAAAAGTATCTTTTCATTGTTTTTGATTAAAATATGTAGAAATTTTATAAGATGGACATTTATAATTCAAATACTTTTGAGTATTTATGTTCTTTTCTAATCTTTAAACCAGAAAAGTATGAGTAGTACAGAAAAAATTCCAGTAGTATCAAAGGAAGTTTTAATTCCATTTATAATTATAACTTCATTATTTGCGCTTTGGGGATTTGCTAATGATATTACAAACCCAATGGTAGCAGCATTTGGAACAGTTATGGAAATATCCACAGCAAAAGCTGCTTTAGTACAACTTGCTTTTTATGGAGGATATGCAACAATGGCAATACCTGCAGCTCTATTTGTTAGAAAATTTAGCTATAAAAAAGGTATTTTATTAGGATTAACCTTATATGCTGTTGGAGCATTATTATTTTATCCTGCAGCAAAATTTGAAGTGTTTGGATTCTTTTTAGGGTCTTTATACATTTTAACATTTGGTTTGGCTTTTTTAGAAACTACAGCAAACCCATATATTTTATCAATGGGAGATGAAAGAACAGCTACAAGGCGTTTGAATCTTGCTCAAGCTTTTAACCCTATAGGTTCTTTATTTGGAATGTTTGTAGCGTCTAAATTTATTTTAGTTGCTTTAGATTCTGATAAAAGAAATGAAGCAGGCGAGTTAATTTTTAACACACTTGATGAAGCTCAAAAGGCAATTATTAGAACAAGTGATTTAGCAATAATCAGAAATCCATATGTAATTCTTGGTTTTGTTGTTATTGCAATGCTTATTCTAATTGCTGTGACTAAAATGCCTAAGAGAAATAAATCAGAAAATTACTCAAGTGCATCCTCATCATTTTCTAGATTATTTAAAAATGGAAAGTACAAAGAAGGAGTTTTAGCCCAATTATTTTATGTTGCTGCACAAATAATGTGTTGGACTTTTATCATTCAATATGCAGGTAATTTAGGTATTGCTAAAGCAGATGCTCAAAATTATAATATAGTTGCAATGACTATATTTCTATGTAGCCGATTTATAAGTACATTTTTAATGAAGTATATAAACTCCAAAAAATTACTGATGATTTTTGCACTTTGTGCGATGGTTACCATTTCTGGCGTTATTTTAATTGAAGGTATAACAGGTTTATACTTATTAGTAGCAACATCTGCATTTATGTCTTTAATGTTTCCTACAATTTACGGAATTGCTTTAGATGGTTTACGAGAAGACGATAGAGCTATAGGTGCTGCTGGATTAGTAATGGCAATTGTTGGTGGTGCATTAATGCCTATATTACAAGGATTAATGATAGATATGGAAAAAATAGGCCCATTCTCTGGAGTTAATTTTTCTTTTATTCTTCCTTTTATTTGTTTCTGCTTTATTGCAATTTATGGGTATAGAACATTTAAAGTACATAAATAATAGTACATTTTATGAAAAGACATTGTTTCGCATTAGATCTAATTAATGATCACGAACTAATTTCTGAATATAAAAAATATCATAAACAAATATGGCCTGAGATTACTAAAAGTATCCAATCTTCGGGTATTGAAAACTTAGAAATTTACTTAACAGGTAATAGACTGTTCATGATTATGGAGGTTGATAACACCTTTTGTTTTGAAAAAAAGAAAGCACTGGATTCTGAAAACAAAAAAGTGCAAGATTGGGAAACCTTAATGTGGAAATACCAACAAGCACTTCCTTTTGCTAAAGAAGGAGAAAAATGGATTTTAATGAAGAACATTTACCAGTTGTAAAAAATAAAATTATGGAATTAACGATTAACCCAAAATATCCATCAGTAACCGATTTACGAAAAAGAGCCATGGTAAAAATGCCAAAGTTTGCCTTTGAGTATCTGGATGGAGGATGTAATGAAGATATTAATTTAGATAAAAATAGAACTGATTTACAGAAAATTGAATTAATGCCACAATACCTTTCAAAGTTTGAGAAATCTGAAATGAAAACAGAATTATTTGGACATACGTATGATGCTCCTTTTGGAATTTCGCCTATAGGTTTACAAGGGTTAATGTGGCCAAATGCTGCAGAAATTTTAGCGAAATCTGCAAAAAAACATAATATTCCATTTATATTAAGTACCGTTACGACCTCTAGTATAGAGCGTGTGGCAGAAATCACGGAAGGTAAGTCTTGGTTTCAATTATATCATCCAGCAGAAGAAAAAGTAAAAAAAGATTTGTTAGATAGAGCTGCTACTGCCGGTACAGATGTATTAGTTATTTTGGCAGATGTGCCAACTTTTGGATACAGACCTAGAGATGTTCGCAATGGTTTGGCAATGCCACCGTCAATGAGTATAAAAAATATATTAGAAGTATTTACAAAACCAGATTGGGCAATCCAGACTTTAATTCACGGACAACCCGCGTTTAAAACAATGGAAAAGTATATGCCTAAAGGATTAAATTTAAAAAAGTTAGGGGAATTTATGGATACGACGTTTTCGGGTCGTTTAAATGAAGATAGAATTGCTTCTATTCGTGATCAATGGAAAGGTAAATTAGTTGTTAAAGGAATAGTTAGTGAAGAGGATACCCAAAGGGCTATAGACCTAGGTGTTGATGGAATCATTGTATCCAATCATGGAGGGCGTCAGTTAGACGCTGGACAATCCTCTATAGTTCCAATGACTAGTTTAGCTGAAAAATTTGGGGATCAGACAAAAATCATGGTTGATTCTGGTTTACGAGGTGGTCCAGATATCGCAAGAGCAATGGCTAGCGGCGCAGAATTTACCTTTATGGGAAGAAGTTTTATGTATGGAGTTGGCGCTTTGGGTAAAAAAGGAGGAGATCATACAATTTCTTTAATGAAACGGGAATTATTACAAGTTATGGAACAAATTTGTTGTCAAAAAACAGGTGATTTCAAACCACATTTGATTAAATAACTACAAAATCTAAAACAGCAAAGCTGGCTCAAAAGGGAGCTGTATAATTCTGATTTTTTTATTGCCATTTAATCTATCTACTTGAAACAATTAATTCTTTTTTGTCTACATCTTAAATTTCTGCGATATCATTCAGAACTTCTAAAGGTGGTTGCTGTCTATTTTCTCTTCAATCCCTTTATTATCAAAGAATTTAGCAAAAATAAAAAGTGACCTTTTGAACATTTTTTGAAATAAATATAAAATATTAACTTTTCACTTATATTATATACTACATTACCTATCATTCTCTTTTTAACTAGTCTACTAATGATTATAAGCATTTTAAGAGGCTTGTTCTNGCATCTCCTAATTCTGAGGCAAATCGTGTTCTAGGTCTATTTTTTAGTTTTCGGTCGATATTTTATTACGAATCTTGCGCAGCCAACTCTTTGAATATGTCGATATTTTGGTTCGAAAAAAGGTCAATAGAGTTTACAAGCAAAAGCCGAAACTATCGTTTCGGCTTTTTTTATGTTAAAAATATTTATTTCCAAAACCAACTAGAAAACTAGCAAGGATTTTCGTAACTAAGCTAGAACTAGCAATAAGTTATATAGGTGTTGGCAACAGTTTTTGTTGGTGCTATTCTTCATTTGCGAACATTTACTTGTGCAATTTCATATCGCAGATTGTCTGGCAATTTTGATGCTTCTCCCTACAGCCTACCATATTGCACTGACCAAAAAATATACTTTGATTTTTTTTCGGAGCACACATTATTTTTATTTCATATTGAGATTTATTAAAAATAGATTGTAATTGTTTATTAAAAGAATATGTTAAGTCGAAATTTTGTTTTTTTGTTTTTAGTTTTCTCATTTATGACTCGAGTGAACTCCCAAAATTTTGAATTGTCAAATATCATTGGTTTGGAAAATATTGAAAACAATAATGGCGTGGCAGTTGCAGACTATGATGGTGATAATGATTTAGATGTTTTTATTGTTGCAAATGCAGTAGAAAATCCAAATAACCCATCTAGTTTTAGTAGACTACTTAGAAACAACAATGATGGCTCATTTACAGATGTTACAAATTCTTCTGGATTGGTTAATCTACTTACCCTAGATGACAATATAGATCAATCATCTCC
>JGI24539J26755_10000352_pt1 | contig 21472 bp, 19 predicted proteins | sample NorSeaMetagenome_2_FD_26755 | JGI IMG/M metagenome (IMG submission 26755) | reverse complement strand
AATCATATATTAATTATATATTAATTATATATTAATTATAGTAATTTTTAATTATGTTATAATTCACTTTGATATAATTAACTTTTATAATTTATTTTATATTACATATACATTGTATTTTTCAAATATTCATCTTTGTCATCTGATTTTTTAAATTCTTTTAATAAAATATCTATCATCTTATTTTCTAATTTCAATGGTTTTTTCGAAACATCAATTTCATATGAAAATATATCAGTCCCTTCTGTTAATATTAACACATTCAACTTTGAATATACTAATTCTAAACATTTTTTTAAACTTCTTACTCCTTTCTCTCCATCTGTATAATTTTCAATCAAATAATCTACAACATCATTTTCTAATATAATTAAATCTTCATCCATTCCTAATTGTTTTAAAATACCTTTCACTAGATAATTTTTCGCTATTTCTATTTTATCTTCTTTTTCAAATCCATTTGTTTCTATATTTAAAAGTCTATCAAATAAAATTGGATTTATTTTATTTTTATCATTGTATGAAAATATGAAAATAGCTTTTGAAATATCTATATCTATACCACTATAATATTTATCTTGGAATTCTGTATTTTGTGATGTATCTATCAAATGTATTAACATATTAATTATCTCTTCTCCCTTTTTTGTTTCACTTACTTTATCTAATTCATCAAAATATATTATTGGATTCATACACTGTGTTTGCATCAATACATCCACCATTTTACCCCATAATGAACCTTCATATGTATAATTATGACCTTCTAAATAAGCAGAATCACTGCAACCACCTAATGTTATAAATGCAAAAGGTCTATCAACCGCTTTTGATATTCCTTCTTTAACTAATGTTGTTTTGCCATTACCCATGGGTCCCTGAATTCCTATTACATTTCCACCTGATTCAGGATTGGTAATCCACTGTGTTATTAACTGAACTATTTGATTTTTAACAGTTTTATGTCCATATACAGCATTATCTAATATTTTTTTTGCGTTATTTAAATAATCACAAATTTCTTGTTTTGAATTTTCTTTTGTTATCGGTAATTTCTTAAATTCTCCAAATGGAATTTTTAATAATCCATTTAACCAATTATTAAATTTACTTGTTTCTCCACCAAAATTAAATTTGGATTTATTATGGTCATCCATTTTTTTTATAATTGTTGATTTATTATCCAAATCTATAGGCTTATCTAATATTTTAAACCTCATTGGTACATCACTTTTATTATGTGCTTTAATACTATTTTCTATTAACAAATAATAATCTTTCTCATCCTGCTTTAATTTTAGAAAAAATTCATATTCTTCATCATTATATCCACTTTCTATTTTCTTATTATCACTTTTACCGTCTTTCACTTTTTTCTTATTCTTCTTTAATGCATCAAATATCCCCCTTAAAATACCTTTCCTTATTTCAGCCAACTGCTCCTTATCTACTTCTTCATCTTCACTTTCTGATTCAGTCTTTTTATTATATTTATTATTTATTGATTCTTTATCATCAGGATTATTTTTGGATTTATCAAGTTTTTCTATTATTGAATTTAATTTACTGGAAAAACTATTCTCTTCATTTTTTTTATCAACAGAATATTCACTCTTATAATAATCATATACTGATGCAGGTAAATTTAAATTACTCATGTGTGGTGGGGGTACACCCATCATTAAATGTGGAGGCATACCCATATACATTGGATGTGGTGGAATATTATACATTCCCATTCCATAAATATCTTGTTTAGAACCAGTTAAACCATCTTTTATTCTTGATTCTAAACCTGAGAGAGTTGGTGATGCATTAGGTATTCTATAATCAGTTGCTCTTGGATTGTAAAGAAATGGTGGTGGTAATGGTCCTTGTGGTGGAGATTGAAAAGGTGAATTTGTTGGTATTGGTAATCTTCTTCTATATGGATTATAATCCATATTTAAATTCATATCTCCTACTTGATTTTTTAATTCTCCTGCTTGGTTTTTTAATTCATTGTTTAATCTTTTTAATTTTTCCAATTCAGACATTTTACTCTCTAGCATGGAAAGTTTTTCTTCTATTAATTTATCATCACCAAGCCTCCCTCTTCTTACATTATTTATTTCATTTGTTATTCTATCTTTATTAAATCTTTGTCTTACAATTTCTTCATTTTTCTCTCGTATTTTATCTAATTCTTGTTTTCGTTCTAATCGTTCTTTTTCTATTTCGCGCCCCTTTTTCTCCCATTCCAATTCACGTTTTATTTTATCTTCTATTCTATCTTGTTCACGTTTTCTTTCTTGTTCTTTATATTCTTCCTCACGTTTTCGCATACGTTCGTTTAATTCTTTACTATAATCTTCTATTTCTTTAATATTTTTCTTTGCCTCATCATCTAACTTTAATTGATTATTTTTATAATCTTCTATTTTTTTTTCTATTGTATCATCTTTATCATCTTTATCATCTTTATCATCTTTTACTTTAATTTTTAAATTAATCTTATTTAATTCTTTTTCATCATTTAATTTGTTTTTTTCTTCAATACTATCATTAAATTCTTTTGCTTTTTTGTCAAAGTCTGCTATCTTTTTATTTAATTCTTGCTCTTTATCATATTCTTTTTCAAACTCTTCACTTTTAAAAAATATTTTTTGTTTATTTGTTAGATTTTCATTTTTTAAAATTAATAAATTTTTAAGATTATCTATATGGTCTTCCATCTTTGTTAAATTTTCTATTTTAACTGAATCATCTTCAAAATTATTATGTCTTTTATTTGTATCTATTGTTTTATCTAATTCTTTAATCTCCTTATCTAATCTATTACTTTCTTCAAAATATATTTTTTTCTCACTATTATAATCATCATCCCTTTTTTTTTGTTGAAAAATTCTATTATCTTCTATTTCTTTTCTTCTTATTGCACGTTTATTTTCTATATTTCTTCTATCTTCTATGTTTTTTCTTATATTCTCACTTGTTGATGTTATATTATCTTCTGTATTTAAATCATTAGTATTTGATTTGTTATAATTATTTAACAAAATATTTATTCTATGTTTATGAAATCCAGAACTAATATATATTAACATATTATCTTCATCTTTTCTAACATCTTCTTCTAAAATTCTTTTCATCATATAAAAACTAATGATCATTTTATCATTTAAATTTTTAAACCATGAGAGAAAATTATCAATATCATTTTTCTCTAACACTTTATATTTATAATCATTGTTCATTATAAATATATACTTATATTATTCTTAAATATAATATATTGTTATTAACTTTTTTGAGGACGTAGAAAATTTTCTTGTGTTTCTAAATCATCTATATAGTTATTATTTGTTAAAAATGGATTTGAAACACCACTAGATATTAATATTCTTTCATTTAATCTATCATTTGCATTATCTCTTTTTGTATTATCTTTGTTTAAATAATTTGTATTTCTAAAATTTTCACTTTTAAATAAATTATTACTAGAATTATTAACAAAATTTTCATTGATATCTTTATTATTATCGGTGTTAATATCAATATTATTTTCTATTTTCATATTTATATTACTATTTGCATTACAATCTAATATTTCATTATCTTTAACTTTTACTGTGTTTAAATATTTATCTTTAATTGTAGATTTTATTGGTTTCTCTCCATTTCTCCAAATAATTTCTTCCATATAATATACTATTATTCTGTTTTATTTAATTTTAATTTTTTTGTAAAATTAAATTTATCAGAATTTATATTTCTTCTTTTCAAGTTACAGTCTAAACAACATATTATTGTATTTTCAGTGCTATGACATAAATTATTATCTATTCTATCTAATGTCCATTGTGACATATCCCTTGTATATTTATAAAATAATTTTACTATATTCATACAATATGTACATTTTAATTTTGATATAACCAGTTTTTCTATTAATTCATTAAAAGTAATCAACTTATTTTCATCATATATTGATTTTTTTTTATCCTGACTTTTATAACTATTTATTTTTTTTTCCAATTCTTTTATAATAAATAAATTTTCATTATGAAAATCATTGGATATATCAAGATAAATATTATTAATTAAATTAATTTCTTTTTTATAACCTAACTCTTCGATATTATTTTCTATTAAACTATTATTCTGCAACAAACTTCTAACACATGTTTTCTTTTGTTTTTCTATATTTTTTATCTCACTATTATTTGAAATATCCGATATTGATTTTTTGTATTCTTCATTTTTTATAATTTTCTTATTTTTACTGCCTGTTAATATAATATTTTTCATTACTATATATATCATAATATACTTAAATAAAAGGAGTTAGAATTATATTTGTATATTATAGTACAATGAAATTGAATAGTTTCAAAAATGAAAATAATGAAAATGATGAAAATGATGAAAATGATGAAAATAATGAAAATAATAAAAATAATAAAAATAATATCAACAAAAATGATATCAACAAAAATGATAGTGAAAGTGATAGAGTAAATGAAAATGATATTGATGATAGTAGTAATAATGGTATATGTCACGAACTTAAAAATATAAAATATAAAAGTATGTTATTAAATGGAATAACACCTGATTTGATTGTTCCAAATAATTTATCTATTACTGATAATATTGATAATATTTTGCAAAATGAGAGAAATATAAATCTAAAAGAACCATGGAATAAATTAGATAAAACGGTTAAAATTTCTAAATTATGTGAATTTGTTGATACTATTGTTAATGAAAATAATAAATTAACTAGTTCTGAAAATATAAAATTAAAAGAATTTTTAATTCATTGTTTAGACCAAACGAAATTACATAAGGTTAAAGATGTAACTTATAATAAAGAAACTGGTAAAATAGAACAAATACCATTATTATATTTTAATGATGTTAATAGAAAATTTACACTTAAAAAACATGAAAAAAGACAATCTACATTAAAATCATTAGGTCCTAAAACTAGAAAAAAAACAAATAAAATAGAGAATGAACTTGAAAAAAATCTAAAACAAAAAATAAAAAATAAAACTAAAAATTAAAAGCTAAAACTAAAAGCAATACTATAAATAATATAAAAATTATTATATATTATTTATAAATGTCTGTTTTAGTATCAAATAATATTTTTGATACATATAATCAAATAATTAATGGCTTTAATAATTTAATTAAAGATTATAATAATATCATAAATTTCTCTCATTATTTTATTACAGATAAAGACTATTTTGAACTAGTTGATATAATAGTTTCACTAATATATGATTTAATTCAAGAGAATCCATTATTATATAGCGAATATAATTTTCATGAAGAAATTATTAATAATATATATGATTTACTTATAATTAATTTTATTGATTTATTTGATTTTCATGATGATGCAACTCAAGAAGATATTATAGATGTTATAACATTTACATATAAAACATACTTTAATGCTATTTTAACACCACGTTCATTTGATAAATCATTTATTAAAGATAAACCAAATATTTCATTTATTGAAATACAAATTGATTACTTGAAAAATATTCCTCAACCAGAACAAAGAACACCAGAATGGTATGAATTTAGACAAAATATTTTAACTGCTAGTAATATATGGAAAGCATTTGAATTTAATGCATCATATAATCAATTAATTTATGAAAAATGTATTCCATTAGATATAAATAAATATTCACATGTATCTACCGAATCTCCATTGCATTGGGGTCAAAAATATGAACCTATTTCTATTCAATGGTATGAAAATAATTACAATACAGAGATTACTGATTTTGGTTGCATAAAACATAGAAATATTGATTTTTTGGCAGCATCACCTGATGGAATAAATACTTGTGAAAAATCCGAAAGATATGGTAGGATGCTTGAAATAAAAAATATAGTAAATCGCGAAATAACAGGCATACCAAAAAAAGAATATTGGATTCAAATGCAAGTGCAAATGGAAGTATGTGAATTAGATGAATGTGATTTTTTAGAAACTAAATTCTTTGAATATGAGAATGAAGATGATTTTAATAATGATGGTAATTTTAATTATTCAGAAAATAATTTATTAAAAGGTATTTTTATTTATTTTATTAAAGATTCACAACCATTTTATGAATATCCACCAATATTATCCAGTAAATATGATTTTGAAATTTGGGAATCTGAAATTATGACAAAACATAACGAATTAACATGGATGAAAAATATTTATTGGCGTTTAGATAAAATAAGTTGTGTTCTTGTTCCAAGAAATTTTTTATGGTTTAGTGAAGCAAAAAATATAATAGAAAAATTATGGAATACTATAAAATATGAAAGAATTAATGGATTTGAACATAGAATCCCTAAGAAAAGAGTTAAACATAATAAATTACCTGATAACTCGTTTAATAATACATCAACTGGTTGTATTATTAATATTTCTACTGAAATCTTTGAAAATTAATTTAGTTTTTTAAATTATATATATAATTCTGATTTTAACAATTTAAAATTATAACTATATATCTTCTTAATGAATAATGAAAATGAAATGTGTGTTATAAAGCGTAATGGGTTATATGAAAATGTTTCATTCGATAAAATTCTTTCTAGAGTTAAAAATTTGGGTAGCAAGCATAACCCACCCTTAACATTAAATTATAGTCAACTTGTTATGAAAGTTATTGACCAATTATATCCTAATATTTCCACAACAAAAATAGATGAATTAACCGCAGAACAATGTGCTTCTTTGGGTACAAAACATCCTGATTACGGAATTCTTGCTAGTAGAATTATTATTTCTAATAATCATAAAAATACACCTGCAACATTTTATGATGCAATGGATGCACTTTATAATTTTAGAGATGTTCACAATTTGCATTCCCCTTTGATTTCTAGTAATATTTGGGATGTTATTTGCAATAATAAAGACAAACTAAATATTATTCCAAATAAAGATAATGATTTTCTTATTGATTATTTTGGATTTAAAACACTAGAAAGAGCATATTTAATGAAAGTAGATAATGTAACAGTAGAAACACCTCAATATATGTGGTTGAGAGTTGCACTAGGTATTCATAGTGATAATTTAGATTTAGTTGAAGAAACATACAATTTAATGTCACAAAAATATTTTACACATGCAACACCTACTTTATATAATGCTGGAACACCTAGACAACAATTAAGTTCATGTTATCTAATTGGTATGGAAGATGATAGTATTACTGGTATTTATAATACATTAAATGAATGTGCTAATATCTCAAAATGGGCAGGAGGTATTGGTCTTCATATTCATAATGTTAGAGCAACTGGTTCTCATATTAGAGGAACCAATGGAACAAGTAATGGAATTGTTCCTATGTTGAGAGTTTTTAATATGACAGCTAGATATGTAGACCAATGTGTTACTCCAGAAACATTTATTTATACAAGAAATGGACCAATTCAAATACAGAACTGTGAAATAGATAACACAGCAATATATACAACAGATGGTTTAGAATTAATTGAAAATGTTCTTGAACATCCATATGATGACTTAATTTTAAGTATAGATGATGAATATAATTTTGAACCATTGCTTATTACACCTGAACATCCAGTATATTGCTTGCAAAATAATAGTAATTTTGTAAGATTTGTTGATTTGTATAATAAGTTAGAAAGTAATGAAATTGAACCAGAATGGATTGATGCTAAAGATTTGAAATTAAATGATATGTTAGTTTATAAGATACCAGATTTTAATATTGATAATGTAAACATTAAATCAGATGATTGTTATATTTATGGTTTGCTAATGAATTGTGGTAATATTGATAATAGTTCAAGAAATTTTACATTAACATTAAAATTTTCAGAAAATAATTATAGAATTATGGAATTTGTAAAAGAATATCTAGAAAAAAAATGTATTTTGTTTAGTGAATCAAGAAATAACGAATACATGCAAATCGAATGGGAGAAAAATATAATTCTACCATTTAGATATTCTAATATTTACAATAGTAATAAAGAAAAACATATTCATCATTCTTGGTTAAATTTGCCAATATATAAATCTAAATACATTATCAAAGGTTTAGTTGATTCTACAGGTAAAATTGATGATACAATAAACTATTATAATCCTTCTAGAACAATAATAGAATCATGTAGATATATTCTTCTTAAAATGGGTATAATTGCTAAGATTGTCCAAGATAGTAAGATGAATAGTGTAATTGGTTCTAATTACTTTGGAGCGAATCTTTTTACTGGATTATTAGGAAAAACACTGAACAAAGAAGAAAATCTTTTATACAAAATTATTATTCCTAAAAACTCAGATATGTGTAGTCTTTTTAAACTTGATACAAAGAATTATGCTCATTTCTTTAGATATAGAAATTTACTTTTTAGTAAGATTCAATCTATTAAAAAAGAACATTATACAGGAACATTGTATGATTTGCAACTTAAAACAACACATGATTATATGATTCACAATGGAATTGTACATAATGGTGGAGGTAAAAGAAATGGTAGTTTTGCTATTTATTTAGAGCCTTGGCATGGCGATATTTATGAATTTCTTGATTTAAAGAAAAATCATGGAGATGAAGAAATGCGTGCAAGAGATTTATTTTATGCTCTTTGGATTCCTGATTTATTTATGGAAAAAGTGCAAAATGATGAAGATTGGAATCTATTTTGTCCAGACCAATGCCCTGGATTGTCAGATTCATATGGAGAAAATTTTAAAAATTTATATAATAAATATTCCGTGCAAAATAAACAACTAAAAACTGTTAAAGCAAGAGAATTATGGCTTAGAATTCTTGATTCTCAAATGGAAACAGGCACACCATATATTTTATATAAAGATGCAGCAAATAATAAAAGTAATCAAAAAAATCTTGGAACAATTAAGTCTAGTAATTTGTGTTGTGAAATTATAGAATACAGTGACCATGAACAAACTGCAGTATGTAATTTAGCTAGTATTGGATTAACAAGATTTGTAAATAGTGATAAAACATTTGATTATGATAAATTACATGAAGTTACTAAAGTAATTACTAATAATTTAAATAAAATTATTGATATTAATTTCTATCCTACAGAAAAAACTAGATTAAGTAATTTTCTACATAGACCAATTGGTATTGGTGTTCAAGGATTAGCAGATGTCTTTGCTTTAATGGATATTCCATATCATAGTGAAGAAGCAAAAGAAGTAAATAAATTGATTTTTGAAACTATATATCATGCATCACTTGTTTGTTCAAATGAGTTAGCAATTAGCCGGAATTCTGACATGAAAATTATTAATAATATTTTAAATTTATATTCACCTGAATATGTATTTCTTAATGAAAACAGAACATGTAGAGAATACAATAATTTACCAGTTGATGTTATTGATGTTTTTAATAGATGTAAGCCGATTAGAGATGAACTAAATTTAACTAAAGATTATTGTGGAGCATATTCATCATTTGAAGGTTCTCCATTATCAGAAGGTATTTTCCAATTTGATATGTGGGATATTAAACCATGTTCAAATAGATATAATTGGGAATATCTTAGAAAAAGCATAATAAAATATGGTATTAGAAACTCTTTACTTGTTGCACCAATGCCTACAGCTAGCACTGCTCAAATTCTTGGAAATAATGAATGTTTTGAACCATTTACTAGTAATATATATTCAAGGCGAACATTGGCAGGTGATTATGTTTTACCAAATAAATACTTGATGAAAGAACTGATTGACTTGAATATTTGGAGTGAAGATTTGAAAAATAATATTATTTTAAATAAAGGTTCTATTCAACATATTGAAATTATACCACAGCACATTAGAGATAAATACAAAATTGTTTGGGAAATACCAATGAAACATATGATTGATATGGCGGCAGACAGGGGTGCATATGTATGTCAGTCACAGAGTTTGAATTTATGGATGGAAGACCCAAATTATAAAACAATGACTTCAATGCATTTTTATTCATGGAATAAAGGTCTTAAGACAGGAATTTATTATTTGAGAAGAAAACCTAAACATCAACCACAACAATTTACAATTGACCCTTCTAAAACAAGTGAAACTGAAAATAATGAAACAAACGAAATTGATGAAGATGTTATATGTGAATCATGTTCTGGATAATTTTTTATAAAAAAATTGATATAAATTTTTTATTTTATTAAATAAATAAAGATGAGTGACACTTCTAATTCACACATTACATTGCAATGTGCTATTAATTCCCTAAATGATACACCATTTATGAAAAACTTATTTAAATGTAATAAGCAATTCATTCATCCAAGTGAATGTAATATTTTGAATGAAATAGTTAGTATACCTATAAATCTTGAAATTATTCGCAATACTAAAAATTATAAAAAGATTATTATGAAAATATGTGAATCCGAAGTTGTTTCATATTACATAAAGTATTCTAATTTTGACAATGCTAATTATTTTCATAATATTACTAAATTTATAATTTATAAAAATGCACTTACTCAAATACTTAAAACTATTTGGTGTCCTTTCATGTTTTCAAAATTGCAAAGTAAATTTAAAGTTTATAATTACAAAAAAGGCAATTTAGGTTATAATAGAATTAATAATAACTTAATAAGACCACCAAATAATACAAATTATAATAGTACTATTCACAACATATATAGAAATATTATAAATACATTGTCATTTTGTTATTATTGTAAATTAAATAATCAATATAGCGATTTATATGATTATGAAAATTTTCAAGATGAATGGAGTGATTAAATAATTAATTTAATTAATTTAATGAATTTAATAAATCGAATAAATTTAATAAATCTAATGAATTTAATGAATCAAATGAGATTAAAAAGGAAATAAGAGAATTAAAACAAGATGTTAAAACAGTCCATAATTCTATGAATAATCTAACCATTGCTATTAATAGTATTGGTGAAAAATTAAAAGAATTAGAATAAATAACAAACTATTAAACTAATAATATCTTTGTTTCCATATAGAAATTCATCCAGTAAATTTATTACTAAATTTAAACGTTTTATTCTAATACTAATTAATTTTGTTTTCCACCATTTTGATATTTTCTTTTGTTTTATTAATCTTAACGATGCACATTTTTGTAAATAATTACCAGATATATGCATCCAATTAAATTTTCTATTTTGGTGTCTTTCTATAAAATTTGTTGTTAAATTTGGATTAAATGATATATATTCCCAGAACCAAGGCAAATGTAAATTATTATCTATCATCTCCATAGTTATTCCTGGATTTCTGGAAATATATATCCATGACCAATTATTTTCTATATTTCTTTTTACAAAATCTATTGTTAAATTTGGATTGGTGGAAACATACGTCCAATTCCATGGTAAATCCAAATTTTTTTCAATATCATCCATAGTTACATTTGGATTTTGAGATAAAAATTTCCATGACCATATTTTATTTATATTTTTTTTTACAAATTCAAATCTAATATTTTGGTTTTGTGATAGTGTCATCCAATTCCATTTAATTTCTAAATACTTTTTGATAAAATATTCTGTTAATGTTAAATTTTTTGATATATAATACCAATCCCACTTCTCATCAATATGTTTCTCTATAAATTCTTGTGTTAAATTTGGATTTTGAGAGATATAGTGCCAACTCCAATTTTTATTTTCTAAATTTTTATCTATATAATCAACAGTTACATTTGGATTAATTGGTAAAATATAGGCGTTAAACGGTTGTTCGATATTATTTTCTATATAATCTACTGTTAAATTTGAGTTTTTTGAAATATAATACCAATTTAATGGCTTATCCTGATTTTTTATAATAAATTCCATTGATAAATTTAAATTTAACGATAATGTATTCCAATTCCATAACTCATCTATATGATTCTCTATAAATTCTTGTGTTAAATTTGGATTTTGTGATAAATAATGCCAGTTCCATGATTTATCTAATTTTTTTTCAATATATTCTTCACTTATGCTTGGATTCGCTGAAATAAAACTCCAGTCCCATTTTTCATTAGGAAATTTTTCTATAAACTCCTCTAATTTAGTCATATATTTTATTAACCGTTCTTTTTAAATATAATCTTTACATAATCCAAAAGTTTTACGATGATTTTCTGTAATACCATATGTTTTAATTCCATTCATATGTTCTGCTGTCCCATACCCTTTATTTTTTAATATCCCATATCTTATATTTAATCTATCATCTTGCTTACACAATTCTTCTATATATTCATCCCTCGCAACTTTTGCTAATATTGATGCTGCTGCAATTGATGAATATTTATTATCCCCTCCCTCTATACATATATTAGCTATCTGCTCTATCTTTGATTCATTATCATTATTATTATCATTATTTCTTATCATTGTGAATGGTTTAAAATCACGACCATCTACTAGTAAAAAATAATCATCTACATCAATATTATTATTACTAATTCTCTGGTATAGAATTTTATTTATAGCTCTATGCATAGCTAAATGTGTTGCATTTCTAATATTTATATTATCTATTTCTTTTTCTGTTGCATAACTAATTGACCAATTTAGTGCATTATTTTTTATATAATCAGCTGCTTCTTTAATTTTTTTTGTTGAAGTAAATTTTTTGCTATCTTTCATTAAAGAATGATTAAATGTATCATCTTTAGGTAAGATGACTGCCGCAGTATATACACGACCAAACATAGGTCCTCTACCAGCTTCATCTATACCTATCTCATGAATATTGAGAGAATCAAAATAATATTTATCTAAACACTTTACTTCTCTTTTTTTTCGTTCTTTTTTTGTTTTTATCTCTTTATTTTTTTTATTATCTGTATTTATTTCTTGATTCATTAATATTAGTAATATTATCTATTACTAATATTAATATATTATTTTAATATTATTTTTTCCATATATATTCTATAATGCGAATAAAATTAAAGAATATTAATATTATTTTAATATTGTTAGCTATTGTATTAATATGTTGTACTATATCATTTAGTGGATATTTAGGTGGAGGATTTAAATTAAATTATATGGAAGGCATGACAAACAATGAAGTTTCATATGATGGTATTTCTGATTCAGTTATTGCAAAAAATGATAAATTAACCAAATTTAATAACGATAATTCTATGGACAATTCTATTGATAATTTTATGGAAAACAATATGAGTAATTCTATGATGACACATGACTTCAAAAATAATAATGATAATTTAATTGGTATTAAAAAAAATCAAATACCCGAAGGTGAAAACGACCTTTATGTTTTAAAATCGCAAATTGTACCACCGGTTTGCCCTGCTTGCCCCACTGTTTCTGCTTGTCCTAGACAAGAACATCCACCTCCTTGTCCTCCTTGTGCAAGATGCCCAGAACCATCATTTGAATGCAAAAAAGTACCTAATTATTCATCTGCAAATGTAAGCAAATATGTTCCTAGACCTGTTTTAGCAGACTTTAGTCAATTTGCTATGTAAATTTTATCTACGTTTAATACATTGTTTATCTACCTGCAATGTTTTACATCTTTCCTCGTGTGGTATTATTTTTATTACACATTTTGCCTTTTTCCCATATAATGGCTCGGTACATCCTTTCTCTTTCTTTTTTCTTGTCATTCTTACCATTTTCTCTTTACCTTTAGTACATCTAGCTCTAAAATGCTCATATAATTCTCTCACATCACAATATGTTAATCCTGATTTTTTTCCAAGCATATTGTTTATAATCTCATGTAACTTGTAAACATATCGAGAAAAATTAACCCTATCTTTCATATGACAATTTTTTATTGGATAAGATTTTAAATTCTTCTTGAAATTATTCCTACAATGACCACATGGTAATACATTTTGTAAATTTAAAATAAAATTCTTATAATTTTTTTTATCACTTGGTGTAGGTTTTATAGGATAATTAAAAGACATTGTATGCAAATAAAGCCACATACTTGGTCCCCAAATTGTTGTTAACATTCCTGTACCACTTTTATACTCTTTCTTTTTATAAGTTCTAGATTTTTTATAACTTCTAGATTTTTTATTTTTATAACTTTTATTTTTTTTTATATTTGTATTTTTCTTAAAACTTTTTTTATTTGCTTTATTTAATGACCTTATTTTTTTTAATCTATTAAATTTGATAGATTTATTTATTTTTTTTAATCTATCTATATTTATTCTTTTTTTATTTCTTCTTGTCCTCATAATACATTTAGATTAGAAAATGATATAATCATAATTATATATTTTTAATTAGATTTATCATTTATCAGATTTATCATTTATCAGATTTATCATTTATCAGATTTATCATTTATCAGATTTATTATTCTATTTTTAACATTTTTTGGTTTATCAATTATTTTTATATTTTTTAAACGCATTAAATCTGTATAATAATCTTTATCCGTATTATAATCTTTATTATTTATTTGAATTAAATTACCAAAATTATCTCTAAATAACATAATCTATTAAAATAAACTTTCGTATAATATTTATTACTTTTTTAAATATATATTATATATAATGTCATTTTTAGAAAATTTAACATCTAATTTTTCTATGTCTAAATCAAATTTATCTAAAAAATATTTTATCGTTATTATTGTTGTTATTGTTTTCTTATTATTTGCTATTTTCACATATTTTACATACATTAAACCAAAATTAGAAAAAAACTATGTTCCAAATAAAGAATACATTAACACTTCTCAAACTGATTCAGCTGACTTATATTTATTTTATACAGATTGGTGCCCACATTGCAAAACAGCTAAACCTGTATGGACAAGTTTAAAAGCAAAATATAAAGATAAATTATTTAACAATAATGTAACTATCAATTTCATTGAAGTTGATTGCGAGAAAGATACAAGCACTGCAAATAAATTTAATGTAGAAGGTTATCCTACAATTAAATTAGTTTATAATTCTAAAATTATCGAATATGATGCAAAACCCGATTTTGATAATTTAGAAGAATTTTTAAGAACATCAATTGTTTAATTTATTTCATTTCCATCATTTATTTCATTTCCATCATTTATTATATTTTCATCATTTAAGGATTTTATCTTAATATAAAAAATTTCAGCATCCTTGCTTCCATTATTTATCAATTTCTCTCTCATATCTTTTGATGACAAAATATCAAACCACTCATTTATAGAATATCTTTCTATTGTACACGAAACCTCATTATCTATTGTTTGTTGGCTTGACTCTGTGCATAATGACCAATGTAATCTTTTTAATAAAATACTTATATAATTTATTAAATTTGATTCTTGTGTTAATATATCATTATTACTGCTATCTATTAACCAATTATTTTTAAAAACTAATATACTCTTTAAATCTGCGTTTGTTTCATTTATACAATCATTTAATGGCAGGTTATTTAAAATACCTCCATCTATATAACATTTGTTTTCATAATGAACAGGTTCAAATAATATAGGCACAGCTGATGACATTCTTAATGCTTTATATACTTCTAAATCTGGAAATGTTTTGTAAGAAATATCTATTTTTTCAACTGTTTCTGAATTTATATTTACAGAATACATGTGAATTTCTATATTTGTTATTTCATATAATTCTTTCATTGTAATATTTATTTCTAAGTCTTTACCCAATAATAATGATTTAAATGCGTCTATCATAAAATTATCTCCAATTAAACCACATTTTGAATATATATCTATTATTTGATTAACATTATTATCTATAACTTTATTCCACGGACGTTTAATAAAAAAATCATCTAATATATCCCAATCATAATCTAAAGAAAATATTATTGCCATTAATGCACCAATTGAACAACAATAAATTGTTTTAATATCTTTAATATTCCAAAAATCTTGTTTTGATAAATATCTAGCAGCTCCATAAAATAATAAACCAGATGGACCACCTCCACTAAATACTAAATGTTCTATTTTCATATTAAAAATATTATAATCGTAATATTTAATAACTTTTTTTTCTTTTATAAATTTATCAATGGATACAATTTTTACGTTAGGTGACTCTAACAATGATTCTAATGTTAATCTTGATGAACTCTATGAGAAAAAAAAACAACAAGATTTAAACACTCTCGAAGTTTACAACAAAATTTTAAATAGAATTCATTCTAGAATAAAACATATCTCTCGACAAAATGCTTCAGAACAATTTACATGGTATGTTATTCCTGAAGTTATTATTGGTATTCCTAAATATGACCATGGTGCATGTATTGCATATATTATCAACAAGTTAAAAGAAAACGGATTCAATATTCGTTATACTCATCCTAATTTATTATTTATTTCATGGAAACATTGGATTCCTCAATATGTTAGAACAGAAATTAAAAAGAAAACCGGCATTAATATTGATGGATATGGTAATGAAATTAACAAAACAAGTAAAAACGAAAATAATAATAACGACCCTAATAGTTTAATGTATAATAACAATAATAATATTGAAGTCGGTAACAATGAAAATGATTATAAACCTGTATCATCCTATAAACCATCAGGCAACCTTATTTATAACAAAGATTTATTAAAACGTATCGAAGACAAAAGTAAATAATTTATTTATTTATTTTATTTATTTATTTTATTTATTTATTTTATTTATTAAATAATAAATGAAATAAATTTAAGCTACTGCATCAAGTAATTTTTTATTATCTTCCATGCCTTCTAATGACATTGGATGCAATGAAACATTCTTACCTCCTTTTAATGTTCTATGTTTTCTAGATGATTTTCTAGATGGTTTTCTAGATGATTTTCTAGATTTTTTTGAAACTTTGCTAAAAGTATTTCTTCTCTTGTTTTTAATTTTACGACAAAAACTCCATTTTCTCCCTCTTACATATTTGCATGTTTTCATTTGTTTGCATCTTTTTCTTGATTTTCCTTTGCAAAATGAACTTTTTCTTCTTCTACGGACAATTGAATTAGTACGTGCAGTTGTATGCTTTCTTGTTGAATGTTTTTTTCTAAATGCCATTATATAAATTATAAAGAAAAAATATTATTTACAAAGTTGAACCTTCTAATTTTGAATTTTTACAACCACTTCCTCCAAATAGTCTTAATGTAGAACGCGAAACACGCGGTGATTTTCTACTTGATGATTTTCTACTTGATGATTTTCTGCTTCTTGATTTTCTACGTGATGACTTTCTACGTAATGATTTTCTACGTGATGATTTTCTACGTGATGATTTTCTACTTGGTGATTTTCTACGTGATTTGCGTGATTTTCTGAGATGTTTGCGACTTTTACGTTTAGTATTTGACATATCTGTTGTAGTTCTTCTAAAATTTCTTCTTTTATTTCTAATTTTTCTACAATATTTTCTGGTTTTACCTTTTACATATCTACATCCTCTCATTTTTTTACACTTTTTGCTTTTTCTACCTGTACACATTGATTTTCTTGTTCGTTTTTTATACCATCTTCTCGCAGTTGACCTTGGTCTATATACACTAAAACCAAACATTATAAATATAACTTAGATTTTATATTTTTTATATTTTAAACCTTTAATGCATTTTTTTTAAACGAATGCATCAGTTCTTTAAATAATTCATTTCTATATGTATCTTTTTTATAATTTTGATTTATATTTGTGTATAGAACTGGATTTAATTTAAATAATTCAGGGTTTGTTTCTAATTTTATTTTTATACTATCTAATGATTCACGAAGACTCTTATATCTATGTAATTTATATTTCTTCATTAAGATTTCCATTTTTTCTAAAATAGATTTAATAAAATTTCTATGTACCTCTGATTTATCATTTCTGGTTTTCAACTTTTTAGATAAATCTTTGAAATTTTTCTTGAAAAAATTATAATCAAACTCTACTAATAAATATTCATCATCAATTTTTGTTCCATTATATCTTTTTCTATTTATTTTATCTACAAGTCTTTGTATTTCTGATTTACCCTTTTGCATTATTTCATCTCTCGATTTCATTTGTTCATTACTAGAATCTTCATCATCATCCGTGTTTTCGTCACTTGATGATGGTTTATCTTCATCTTTATCTTCATCATCTTTATCTCCATCTCCATCTTCATCATCTGGTGATGATGATTTATCTTTATCTTCATCACTTTCATCACTTTCATCATTTTTACTTGTGTCTTCATCTTTATCACTTTCATCATCTATTTTCTCTCCATCATCTATTTTCTCTCTATCATCTATTTCTGGACTATCATCTATTTTATCTCCATCATCTATTTCTGGACTATCTTCTATTTTCTCTCCATCATCTATTTTCGGACTGTCTTCTATTTTCGGACTGTCTTCTATTTTCGGACTGTCTTTTTTATCACTTTTTGATTTTCTTTTTATTTGATGCTTATATACTTTCATTTTTGCTCTGTCGTATTTTTCTTCTGTTCTTGCATCTGATTTAAATACAACCATTCTCTCTAATAATTTCAAAGCAAACAAATAATCTTCTTCACATGTTAAATACATGCTTACAATTATTTTTCTTACTGTATCTTTTATTTGTTTTAACCCATTGTATGTTAAATTTTCTTGTATAACATAAGAATCTTCTTTTTTTATAAATAATTTATTATTTAAAATATCTACTAATTTCTCTTTATGAAATTGCACTCTAGACATCATATCAATTAAATAATTTTTATATTCTGTTATATATTTATCATCTTCTATTTTAACTTGATTTGTATCTATGTGCTTCATAAATTCACATAATCTTTTGTTTGTCTTTGATAGATTTTTTGAATCGCTTAGTTCTCTATAACTTTCTACCTTTTCTCTCTCAAAAACAGTATCACTTTCAATAGATTCTTCCGCATCACTATTAAATCTATCAAATTTTGCTTTGCGTTTTGCTATATGGTCTTTATAAAATTTATCTTGAAATTCCTCATCTTCTTCAAAGTTAATACTAGCTAATTCTTCATCACTATATAACTTATTTAAATTATTCCTAACTTCTTCATTAAAATCACGCATATTATCTTTGTAAAACTGTTTTTTTAAATGAACCATTGCATTCTTCTTTAATAAATTTGGCATCATTTTATTTTTCCCATGTGTTCCACAGACTTTATCTCTATTTACTGTATATACATCTGAATTCTCACTTGAATCCATTAACAAATATTTATATCTATTCGGACAAATACCTCTAAAATCTACAGTATCTGTTTCTTTTAATTCAGAAAGTTCTTTTGTTTTTGATAAATTGAATTTTTCAAAAAAATCTATTACTTTTCCTGAACTTGTTTTGTAATGTGGATTTAGTACTTTTACAATTGCCGAAAATATATGTGCTACTTCTACATAAAATTTACCTATTTTATTACATAGTGTCTTTTTCTTTTGTTCAGGTATCATATTTCTTCTTTTAAAACTATAAAGAACTGTTTCTTTGTCATCATCATTTAATAGTTCATCATCTGTTAAACTTTCATCTATATTTGCTAATTGCGTGCTACTAAATTTACTCTCCATTATTTTTGATGTTAATACAACTAAGTTTTTACAAAATGCATCATCGCCATCTGCCAGTTTTTTCAAATCATTTTGATGCAATGTATGTATATAACTTGATGCTATTTTATGTATTTCATTTAAAAAATATAAATTATGTTCGCGTAATATCTGTTTATTCTGCTCCATACTATTGTCTTCTGTTATACCTTCTCTAGATATTGCAGTTCCCATTGCTATATATATATATATTATAAAATTGAATTAGAAATATTGCAATCTATATATAATTAATATGAATAACTCTAAAACTAAAAAAAATAAAAATAAAAAGAAATCTAAAACTGATAAACAAAATTTATGGGACAAGTTTGATAATGAAAATTCTTCAAAAAAAAATATTGAGTGTATCTACAATTCTACAGGAACGAGAGAAAATTGCGAACTTTGCAATTCCAACTTGATATTTACAGATGAAGGATTTCTTACATGCACTAATAATACATGTGGAGTTATTTATAAAGATGTTCTTGATAATAGCGCTGAATGGAGATATTATGGGTCAGAAGATAATAATAATTCTGACCCTACAAGGTGTGGTATGCCTATTAATCCTCTTTTAAAAGAATCGTCTTTTGGTTGTAAAGTTGTATGTCATATGAACAGTTCATATGAAATGAAACGAATTAAAAGACATACTGATTGGTTATCAATGCCATATAAAGAAAAATCACAATATGAAGAATTTCAAAGAATTACTATTCTTGCTGCATTATCTGGTATTCCTAAGTTAATTATTGATGATGCTATGCGTTATCATAAAAAAGTTTCAGAAGCTAAAACATTTCGTGGATTAAATCGCGAAGGTATTATTGCTGCATCGATTTACATTTCTGCGCGAATTAATAATTATCCAAGAACAGCTAAAGAAATTGCTACGATTTTCAATCTTGACAATACTAGTGCTACAAAGGGTTGCAAAAATGCATTATCTATTATTAATGAGTTAGAACATGAAATGCACAATGACGATAAAATAACACTGTGTAAAACAACACCAGAATCATTCATTGATAGATATTGTAGTCGTCTTAATATAAATTCTGAACTTACAAAATTAGCCAAGTTTATTGCTATTAGAATTGAAAATAATAATCTAATTCCTGAAAATACACCACATTCAATCGCTGCAGGAATTATATATTTTGTATCACAAGAATGCAACCTTAATATTAGTAAAAATGCAATTAATAATATTAGTGAGATTAGTGAAGTAACTATAAATAAATGTTATAAAAAATTAGATTCTATCAAAGATAAATTAATACCTAAACAAATTTTACAAAAATATTCCTAATTTATCAAAAGTTAATACATATTGTAGTTAATTTATAACTATTTTTTTTATATTTTAATTGCTTACATAAGAAAAAGTAAAAAAATTATAAATCTACCAATCCTGATTTTATATTGGATTGTGTTGATATAACTTAAAATAGAACACCAACTTCGTTGCCAACTCCCCCAGTACTACTAGTAGGAAATGACGCTGAGAAAATTGATTTTGAAGAATACGCAACTATTCTAACTGCCCCATTTGCACCATTCTTCCCGACCCAGCCCTGTTTCCCCCCTCCACCACCACCACCAGGAAACCCACCCTCACTACCAAACTGCGGCATGCCAGGATTAGCATCACGTCCATCTTCTGCTGGATAAGACAAACTAAACAAATTAGCTCCACCACCACCTCCTGGGTATGCAGCGTTTGTTGTTTGACCACCTTCACCTCCACCACCAGCAAAAACAGTCGTTAAATGATAGCCTATACCACCTGCACCCGAACCATAACCCCCTGCTGCACTTGGAGTTGAAGGAATTGACACCTCACCTCTTCCAATAGACCCCCCCCC
>JGI24539J26755_10000350_pt1 | contig 21480 bp, 23 predicted proteins | sample NorSeaMetagenome_2_FD_26755 | JGI IMG/M metagenome (IMG submission 26755) | reverse complement strand
AATGCACGAGCGTAACGCTCACAACTTCCCTCTAGACCTAGCAGCTGGTGAGTCTTTACCAGTAGCTCTAGTTGCTCCTGCAGTTGCAGCGTAATTAGCTAGAAATCTAGTATAATAAATACCCCAAACTTAGTTTGGGGTATTTTTATTTTTGAATTTACTTCTGAAAGAAATACAATTATAATTACCATTGAAGTATTAATATTATCTGGCGATATGGCCAAGTGGTAAGGCAGTGGATTGCAAATCCTCTATCCCCAGTTCGAATCTGGGTGTCGCCTTAATATGGGGGTATGGTGGAATGGTAGACACACCAGACTTAAAATCTGTTGACTTACATGGTCGTGAGAGTTCAAGTCTCTCTACCCCCATCTCAAAAATGTTACAATGTCTCTCAACAATACAANAAATTAATAATAAAGTACTATAGTTTCATCATCTATTAAGTGAGGTTGAGTGACCACTTAAATCTAAGCTTTTCACTCATGTTTCGCTCATGGAATGAAAAATTGGCTTGTGCTCATCTTTCGGTAGTGCTTATTCTTCTAAACACTTCATTATCAAGAAGCCTGGCATCTTTAAAGATAAAGGCGGGGGATAACTTTAACCATTTAAGCAAGTCGTCCTCGTATTCTTCGTTAAAATTTACGTACGCATCTTTACCCATGATCTGATATTTTCAGCCTGTACTATGCTTTCCAAGGACAAATATGTTTCGATTTTGATAAACATAAATTGTACAGATTTTAAGTGAGGAGGAGTTAGTCTTGGATTTATAGAGTAACCTTCAAGGTCTAGAGGTACAGAGAATAGTTCAGGTGTTACATCGTTACAAAAGTAGTCACTCTTAGAATAACCGGCATAGTTAGCGTAAGAAACNACTACTGCTCCTGTTGTTAAGGCTGATCTGCTAACAACACGACTGTCTCTAGTATTTGCTGTCAAAGCGCCGCCTACAACCAATTCTATACTAGAAGTTAAACCAAATACTACTTTGCAGTTAGATGTCCATGGGTGTTGTCATTACTATTTTTTAATATACTAAATTTAACTCTTTTGTATGAAATAACGAATGTAAAAATTGATAGGGTAAAAATTACCGTAAAATAAGGTGTCCTACCTGGAGTGGAGAAAGTAATTTGAGGGGAAGTAATGAAAGCAAATGGGATTCTTTCAAGTTTACCATACCGATTTACTATGTGTTTTCCAGCGTTCTCTTTTAGCCATTTCTTATATTTCGTTTGATATATGACATTAGTTAGGNTTATACCTGCTATTACAGCAACGATACCATCGACCCTTCCTTGTATGGAAGACAGCAATCTGTGTGCTAGTACAACCCATATAAAAACCTAATTAACCGGCTAATATTGGTACAGCTAGTACAAAACTAACCGAGGAAAGTTCTGAAATAAGCCTTGATTCTTTCATCCCAATTGGAATGAAAGGATCTGCTAAAATTATATCTTTTTGCCAAAACATAAGAGGGGTTTGTTTTTTATAAAGGTATGCGTTGACTATATCATATAGCCCGTCAAATTTTATTAATAAATCCNTGTTTATAAAATTTTCAGAATAGTTCATATCATTGTATAGTTGACTTTCGAAAAAAAAGTTCTACGTCAACATATGGTGCTCTTCATCTGTAAAATTATCTGACAAATAAAAATATAGATACTTAAATGTAAACAAATATTACAATAATATTTAACATGGCTTTAATGATCCCTTTTATCTTATGGTTTAGTTAAGTAATAGTAAGTTCCAAATATATTTAAAGTTTAACGGATAATATTAACTATGTCTCATAACGTAAGAGTTTACGATACTTGTATTGGCTGTACACAGTGTGTACGTGCTTGTCCATGTGATGTTTTAGAAATGGTTCCTTGGGATGGTTGTAAAGCAGGTCAAATTGCTTCTGCGCCGCGTGCGGAGGATTGTATTGGATGTAAAAGATGTGAAACAGCTTGTCCAACAGATTTTTTAAGTGTTCGGGTTTATTTAGGAAGTGAAACGACTCGTAGTTTAGGTTTAGCTTATTAAACTCAATTACCTAAAAAGAGAAGACTTCCCATCGTTTAAATGATGGGAAGTCTTCTCTTTTTTTGTTATTAGAAGACTAGAAATAAAAACTTTGTGTAAATGTTTTTTGAAAGGTAGTTAATTTTTAGCTTCCTGATTTATTAACATCAATTTTTTAAATGTCCAAATTACCTCGTTGTGTTTGTAACTTCGCAGCTTCGGAAATGATTGGAAATTTTGGATAACGACCAAGAACAACGTGTAAACATGCGTATAAGATAATAAAAATAAGCCCGAGTGCCGCCGGGTTTATAATCAGATTTGTTAACAAATAATTTTCGCGAACTTGAACAGGGCATAAAAGATATACTTGCCCTAAACAAGAAATTGCAATATTGAATAAGACCGCTTGGATAATATTAAATCGAACAAATTTTGTCAACCTAATACTCCCTTTTGAGCAAGTAGTAAAAATAACTACCATTGCTACAAATATAAGAAGAAGATTATTTTGATAAAATGTCCGAAGTGGAATTACATATAATAAACAAAAATTTTTGACGGGCACACTATCCAAACTTATACAAAGATTTAACCCGAAGTAATAAATGATTTCTAGTAACGGGAAAACATAAGCTGGAAGTGGAATAATACGTTGAGAGATTTTATCTTCGAACATCTTTCTTTGACGTCAGAGTAATATATATTTAAAATAACCGCTTTAGACGTGCTGATTTTCCTGTACGCTCACGAAGATAATATAATTTACTTCGTCTTACTTTTGCTGACGTAAGGACTTGCAAGTCTTTAATCCATGGGGAATTTAATAAAAAAACTTTTTCGATTCCACCACCTTGAAACATTTTACGTACAGTAATTGTTGAGTCAATGTAATCTTTTTTACCATGCTTTGAAATAATAACTCCTTCATAAACTTGAATCCTTTCTTTCGCTTTTTTACCATCATCTGAGTCACTTTTTTTTGGTAATTCCAAGTAAATAGTAATTTTTACCGTGTCACCAACTTTAATATCGGGTATGGTTTCCTTTTTATAAAAAAGTTTATTCTTATTAATAAATTCTGTTATGTTATTCATATTCTCTAAAATTTCAGGTCCAAATTTTCTTAGCTTTTTTTGCCACAATACCTAAGATTTAACACAGAGAGTTAAAAATGTAAATCCTTTTTGGTATAATTAGAGCCTTCCTTTTTTGAAGATCGTATTAATTAAGACTAGAAGCTAGAGCAATATTTCCTGATTCTGACCATTCCTGTAATCTCCGTATTTCATCACCTTTAGTTCTTGCTAATGGAACAAGATTTTGAATACAAGCTAAAATATCAGCCGCCTCAAATTCCCTATCCTCACTGAAGCCAATACGCATCGCATCAATAATAACTTGTTCGATTTCTGCACCAGAAAAATCTGCAGTTAATTTACTTAATAAAGGAAGTGGATATTCTGTTACATGTTGTGGGCGCATACGTCCTAAATGCACGTTAAAAATAGCTTCTCGCTCTTGTGCATTTGGTAAAGCTAAGAAGAAAATTTCATCGAAACGTCCTTTTCGTATTAATTCAGGTGGAATCGAATCAATATTATTTGCTGTAGCAACAACNAATACTGGCGATATTTTTTCAGAAAGCCAAGTAAGAAAAGTTGCAAGTACACGGCTAGTTGTCCCATTATCACCGCTTTGACTCGATGCAAATGCTTTATCAATTTCATCAATCCATAAAATACATGGTGACAATGATTCAGTCAGTTGGATCATTCGTCTTATTCGTGATTCTGATTGACCAACTAAGGAACCAAATAAACGACCAAAATCAAGCCGTAGTAGTGGTAATTGCCATTCGTGCGCGATAACTTTCGCTGCAATAGATTTCCCTGTCCCTTGTACGCCAACTAGAAGTACGCCTTTAGGGTATGGGAGCCCATAACTTTTCGCCGCTGGTGAAAATGCGTTCGCTCTCATTTTAAGCCAATTTTTAAAATTATTAAGACCACCCAAATCAGAAAGTTTTTTATTAGCAGTACAAAACTCTAGAAGCTGACTCTGTTGAATAATCTGTCTCTTTTCTTCTAAGATTAAAGCGACACTTTCGTCATTTATTTTACCAGATTGTGCAATAATCCGAGAAAGAACACGCCGAATACGTTCAAAAGTTAAACCTTGACATGCACTTGCTAAATTGGCTACAAGTGTGTCAGAAATGTCTTGCTTTAAGGAATTCCCTAATCGACGTAGTTCATCACAGATCTCGTCATAGGTTGGTAATGGAAAGTCTACAACGGTAATAATATCTTTCAAATTATCAGGAATTGTTACCTCATTAGAAATGATAATAATATTTTTTGGTTGGGTTTTTAGACTTTTACTTAAATTTTTTAATTTTCGCGTGACCGAAAAATCTTTCAAAAAATTATCATAATCTTTTAAAGTAAAAATAGCCCCCGTTTCTGGTGTTAATTTATCAATTATTTCAAGTGCTTGAAGAGGATTACGTGCCCCAAACCCCTCGTCATTTGGATTGCCCGAATAACCATCAATAAAGTCCCAGCAATAATAAGACCTTGATATATGTTTTTTTGTAATATATTTTAATAGGTATTCAACTCTTTCTTCCTCAGGTGTTGAAATATAAATTATTGGGTATCGTGCCTTTAAAAGAAGAACCAGATCATTAACAAGATTCATATGTGTAACTTCAATCCATAATTTTTACCCAATTGATCCTTCAAGTTTTAAGTTCAACAAACGATCCGCTTCAGAAGCAAATTCTAATGGTAACTCATTAAAAACTTCTTTACAAAAACCATTAACCATTAATGCAACTGCTTCTTCATTTTCAATTCCGCGTTGTGTTAAGTAAAACAGTTGCTCTTCCGCAATCCTAGAAGTTGAGGCTTCATGTTCCACTTGGGTATCACTATTTTGTGCTTCAATATATGGAAACGTGTTGGCACTCGAATCACTACCAATTAATAAAGAATCACATTGTGAATAATTTTTCGTATTCTTTGCCTTTGGACCAATTTTTACCAATCCACGGTAACTATTTTTAGAATGGCCCGCCGAAATACCTTTTGAGATAATCCGACTTTTTGTTCCCTCACCCAAATGAATCATTTTTGTCCCTGTATCTGCCTCTTGATAATTACTTGTTAATGCGACGGAATAAAATTCTCCTAATGACCCCTTTCCAGCCAATATACAACTTGGATATTTCCAAGTTATTGCAGACCCAGTCTCAACTTGGGTCCATGAGATACGAGACCTTTCACCCGCACATAGCCCACGTTTGGTTACAAAATTATACACGCCCCCAACACCATTTTCATCACCGGCATACCAATTCTGAACTGTCGAGTACTTAATTATAGCATCCTTAAGCGTTACTAATTCAACTACTGCAGCATGAAGTTGATTACTACTGTATTGGGGGGCTGTACACCCTTCAAGATAACTTACAGAACTTCTTTCTTCCGCGATAATTAGAGTTCTTTCAAATTGCCCCCCTTCTTCATTATTAATACGGAAATATGTCGATAAATCAAGAGGACATTTTACATCTTTCGGTATGTAACAAAATGAACCATCACTAAATACAGCTGAATTAAGAGTCGCAAAAAAATTATCATTAATTGGGACAACAGTACCAAGATACTTTTCGATAAGTTTTGGGTATTTCTCAACAGCTTCAGAAAACGAGCAAAAGATAACACCGTATTTATGAAGTTGATCCTTAAAGGTTGTTCCGATTGAAACGCTATCAAATACTGCGTCGACGGCAACATTTGTTAAAAGCTTTTGCTCATTTAGTGAAATACCTAACTTTTCGAAAGTTTTTAGAAGTTCGGGATCCACTTCATCAAGACTCCCAATCTTTTCTTTGGTCTTTGGTTTTGAATAATATTGAATATTATTGTAATCAATTGGTGGAATTTCAAGCTGTGCCCAATCGGGGGAATCCATCCGTTTCCACTGTTTAAAAGCTTTAATGCGAAATTCCTTTAAATAAGCAGGTTCATTCTTTCGTCGACTTATTTCTTGAACAATACCAAGATTGATACCTTTCGGAAAATCTTCTGTTTCAATATCAGTCTTAAAACCATATTTATAAGGACTGGTTATTAAATTTTCGACTAAAGAGTCGGATTCACTAGTTTGTTTTTTTATCATAATCTTTATTTAATATAAGATAAACAAGGTTTTTTGAGAGGAAAAAGTTAGCCTTGTATAACTGAACCTACATTTGTAAATAATTCTTCTAGAAAGGTAAGTAGTAAAAATGCTAGCAGGGGTGAAAGGTCAAAACCAAATACTGGCGGGATTAGACCTCTAAAAAGCCGTAAATAAGGATCCGTCATTTTTCCTAATGTTACAAATGGCTGTGTGTACATGTTAATATTTGGAAACCATGTAAGGTAAATCCGAATAGTTAATAAGGCTAAAAAAAACTTCGTAAACGATGCGAAACCGGAAAATAGTGTTAGTACAAATAGTTCCATTAATTAAATAGCATTATGGTTAAAGTTTAACTTATTTGTAATGTTAATGGTGATTATATACTTTTTAATTACCTTATATTAATTATGGTCTACACTTTTAATTCTATTAAGAGCTAGTGAAGAGACTTGAACTCATAACCGACTGATTACAAATCAGTTGCTCTACCAATTGAGCTACACCAGCTTACGCTTATNTGTATACTCAATTAATAATACCAAAAAATTTAAATATGTAAACCTACAAGTTTTAAATTGTGATTAAAAATTAGTATAAAGTGAGAAAACTAAATTAATTAGGCATTAAAAATTATATTGCCAATACAACGAAAGTTTGTTTATTGTTAAAGTACTTATTATGACCTAAAGTCTGGACAATAAGACGTACAGTAACTTATATTAGTTACAAAAGAAAACGTATTTAATATTAATATAAAATATTCTCGTGGCAAAAAAAGGAGCAAGAGTTCAAGTTACATTAGAGCATAAATGCGAACAGGGGGTGTACCGTTATCATACAACAAAGAATAGACGTAATACGACCGAGCGTCTAGAATTGAAGAAATATTCTCCTGTTACCAAAAAACATGAAATATTCAAAGAAATAAAATAAGCAATAAAAACTAATATGTATAATAATAGTGGCGAATTGAAAGATATGATTGTAAATGGAAATAACGCATCAAATGAGTTGTTAACATATAAGGATGTCAGTGTTCTTAGTAAGTTTATAAATGAACAGGGAAAAATACTACCACGTCGAATAACAGGCTTATCTTCAAAGGAACAAAAAAAAATTACGAAACTTGTTAAGCAAGCCCGTATAGCAGCCTTATTTCCATTCGTAATAGGTAAAAGTTAATTTAATAATATTGGGGGAAATTATGCTATCATTTATGTAGATAGATAAATATTAATTTATTAATTTTAAATATGACACCTTCATTAAGTGCATTTTTAAGCAGTGTGATATTAGCTGTTATAGTTGTTGTAATCCCAATTTCAGCGGCTTTAATATTTGTAAGCACGTCAGATAAAATTGTAAGATCATAAAATAAGTCAAAGTAAAAAGCTGAATTGTCCAATTCAGCTTTTTACTTTTTTATTTTACAAATATAAAAAGAATTTCTTAAAAATTCATTTCAGCAGCCTGAACTTTTTCAAATTGCTTTTTCTTAAGAACTAAAAGAATTTGAGCCACTGTAACCGTAAAGAAGAAAATAATCATTCCTTTTACGCGGTTTGGATTCTGTAAAATAATCTCAGTTTCTGTTTGGCCAAAACCCCCAACATTTGGATCATATGTTAAAGGTTGGTCACCTTTAATCACATCATTAACTTTCACCGCTAATTTTAGTCCTGCAGGAATATTTTGCGTTACGGAATCTCCACTTGTTGACTGAACAATTAAAGTTGTTTTCCCTTTCTCACCCGGTTCAATAGAAGTAATTTGACCACTCACTGAGGATGTAAAGATCGTATTATTACTTTTCTCACCACTTGGATAAACTTGTCCACGTCCACGGTTTGCACCAACGAAAACAGGATAGTTTAGGAAATGAACTNCTTTGTTTTGTGCAGGGTCAGGCGTTAAAATGGGGAATACGATTTCTCGGTTTTTATCTCCAATAACTGGCCCTACAATTAAAATATTAGGCTTTGTTTTACTATAAGGTTGGATAAAAACACCCTTTGTTTTTGCCTTAAGTTCATCTGTAAGACGGTCTTTAGGTGCTAGCTTAAAGCCTTCAGGTAGAATTACAACTGCACCAACATTTAATGGTCCGGGCGCACCACTAGCTGTTACCTGTTTTACGTTTGTATCATAGGGAATACTAACTACAGCTTCAAAAACAGTATCCGGTAATACTGCTTGTGGAACCTCAACTTCAGTCGGCTTTTGTGCTAAATGGCAATTTGCACATACAATTCGACCTGTTGCCTCACGTGGGCTTTCATATGCTTGTTGTGCAAAAACTGGGTATGCAAAAGCTACTTTCGGGGCTACTAGGGAACTAAGAATCCCAAAAGTTAGACAAAATAATTTTAGTGAACCAAAAATCTTTTTCATAATGAACGAATATATCATATTATTATTTCTTACATAATGAATTATATACGAAATCGGAATATAAGAGAGAATAGATTTTAGTTTTTTTACAATATTAATTAAGTACCCGACTTTTATCAAGATAAAGCGAACACTACAATAACTACTTCTGGAATAATAAAACAACACCCGCACCCCCTAAATATAAAAAGAATAGTGCGCTAGCCATCAAAATTTGTGTAATAGGATCTGTTGAAGGCGTTATGATCGCAGCCAAAATTGTCGTTATGATGAGAACATATTTCCAAGATGAAAGCATACGCTGTCCAGTTACAACCCCCAGAAATCCCAAAATAAATTGAAGGATAGGGACTTGAAACGATATACCAGTTGCAAATATTAACACCGACACAAAATTAAAATATTGATCAAACGACCAAAATGGCTCTACAACTTCAGAACCATAGGCGATAAAAAAATTAAGCGCTGCTGGTACCAGAAAAAAGTACGAAAAGAGTAAACCTACACCAAATAANACTCCAGATCCAATGACTAATGGTAAGATTATTTTTCTTTCTTTCTGAGTTAAACCTGGTATAACATACAAAAATATTTGGTAAATTAAAAAGGGGCTACTTATTAATAAACCACAAAATAGAGCAATTTTTACGGAAGCAAAAAAATATTCTCCTGGGGCGAATTGTAAAAATTTAATACCAATAGCGGGGGCTTGAAATAATTTCACAATCTCTTTTATCTCCGTAAAGCATGTAAGTGTCGCAACACTTATTATTATTAGACCAAAAATCAGGCGTTGACTAAATTCTTCAATATGCTCTGATAGACTCATTTCGTCATCTGTGACCAGATTTAAACGAACAGGCAATAGCCCATATTCTTCAAAAAATTTGTTAGATAATTCTTTATTCATTATTTCTCAAATAGTATTTGTTCTTTAGGTGTAGATCTTTTAAAGTTGATGTTATTACCAATAGTTTATTAATTTATTATCATTATTTCAATCAGTTTATTGACAAGTTATTTCTTTCAATTCAGGAAAGTTGAATGGAAGTCGAGAGTAAAATTCTTAGCTAACGATTTTATCATCTTTTCACAGTAGTGAAGTCGATACTTGTTTTTATAGTTATTATAATATCTTTTCAAATTAAAATTACTTGGTTAAAGATAGAACTTTATTTTGATCCGAAATACCAAACAAATACTTTTAGATTTGAAAGAGAGAAGAGAATCCTCTAAAAATTTGGGAATAATTAGATATTAAATTAAATAGATAATAGCCTATTCAAGATTTACGCACGAAATTTAATAAAAGTCAGAAGTAGTATTGGAAGTAGAAAATTGAATAGTTTAACCGTAATTAATTATGGTTAGTATTACAATATTCCCAATAACTATGCTTCTGATTGGTGGACTAGAAATATCATTTATAACTATTGGTTCAGGGATTGGCTTCTTATCATCATAGTTTTAATCCGAGGTGTTAATTTCTTCCCTTACTGCTAAAGAATATTTTAGTAAGGAAAGAAATAAGAAGGAGACAAAATTGAAAAGAAAACTTTACGACTTAGTTTTATTCATCTTATCAACAATGATACATTCCGTTGTTAAGACCATACTTGCGATTGACGATGCGTTTTGAAGAGTTGAACGAGTTACTTTTGCCGGATCGATAATACCTGCCTCATACATATCTACAAATTCATTTGTTGCTGCATTATAACCTTGCTCAAATTCACTCTCCTTAACTCGTTCAACAATTATAGCTCCATTCTCTCCAGCATTTGAGGCGATCCGTTTCAATGGTGAAGTCAAAGCTTTTTCTACAATTAAAGCACCAATAAGCTCTTCTTCGGTTAAAGTTTCTTTAGCCCATTCAAGAAGCTCACNAGCAATATGAACAAGCGTCGTTCCACCACCTGGTACAATTCCTTCTTCAACCGCCGCTTTTGTTGCATTGATAGCATCTTCAAGTCTTAATTTACGATCTTTCATCTCAGTTTCCGTCGCTGCACCTACCTTGATAATAGCAACCCCTCCACTTAGTTTTGCTAAACGTTCTTGAAGTTTTTCTTTTTCGTATGTCGAATCGGTCGTTTCTAATTGGCGACGAAGTTGTTCGCAACGACGAAGAACTTCATTCTTATTACTATCAGATATAATAGTCGTAGATTCTTTCGTAACAATGACACGACGGGCTTTTCCTAAAATATCAATATCAACCCGATCGAGGCTTAATCCGGCATCGGACGTTACTACCTGACCGTTTGTTAAAACACCTAAATCCTCTAAAATTGCCTTTCGTCGGTCTCCAAATCCGGGCGCTCGAACAGCAACCACGTTTAAAATTCCACGTAAATTATTAACAATTAGCGTTGCTAGTGCTTCCTTTTCTACGTTATCACAAATAATAAGTAAAGGCTGGCCAGTTTTTGAAACTAATTCTAATGTTGGGACTAAATCTTGTTTTACCAACGTTATTTTTTTATCTGTTAAAAGAACGTAGGGGTTTTCTAAAACAACCTCCATACGTTCTGTATTTGTTACAAAATAACCGGATATAAAACCACGATCAAAGCCCATTCCTTCGGTAATTTCCAATTCGGTTGCTGTTGATTTACTTTCTTCCAGTGAAATTAAACCTTCGCGTCCGACTTTATCAATCGCACTTGCAATAAGAGATCCAACCATCGGATCATTACCAGCGGATATTTTAGCTACTTGTGCAATATCCGATATCTTTTCGATGGGACGCGCATACTCAACAATTTTACGAACAACAAATTGAGTTGCTTTTTCAATGCCACGTTTTAAAACAATTGGATTCGCGCCGGCCGCAACGTTTCGCATACCTTGTTTAATAATAGCGTAAGCTAAAACAGTGGCTGTTGTAGTCCCGTCGCCAGCTACCTCGTTTGTTTTTGACGCGGCTTGGCGAATCAAAGAAACACCAGCGTTTTCAAGGTTATCTTCCAGATTAATTTCTTTCGCAATTGTTACACCATCATTAATAATTTGAGGCGTGCCAAACTTTTTTTCTAGAACCACATTCCTTCCTTTTGGACCTAATGTAATTGAAACGGCTTCCGCCAGAATATCCATTCCTTTCTCGATGGCTTTCCGGGCTTCTTCCTGATATAAAATTGTCTTTGCGACCATATCTTAAAAGTTATTTAAATATTTGGACGATTCTCTTAGTAAAAAAAAATATGGCTCAGGCTGGACTTGAACCTGCGACCTTGGGCTTATGAGTCCCCTGCTCTAACCAACTGAGCTACTGAGCCACTATATAGTAATTATAATATATATACTTTCATTTGCCAATCTATTGATACAGAATTTTTTCTAATTAGGGCTAATATAATTATTTTGTAACAAAAAAAGTAAAAATAATGGTATATTTTGTTTAGTATATAAGCAATATAAGAATAACTTTCTTATTGATTTAATAAAATTTATTTTACTAGTTACAACGATTCATGGATATTTTAAGCCTTGGTTGGTCTTCTCTTATGGTTATGTTTAGTTTCTCTTTAGCCCTTGTAGTATGGGGAAGAAACGGTTTTTAGAATAACCCGACTAATTTGACTCTTATTTACATACATTACTTAAATATACTTAAATAATTAAAGTACAATGGCTAAAGAAATTTTTACAATTGCTGGAATTATGTGGGCACTAACTCTAACTGGATTAAGTGTTGGATTTGGGCTATTAAAAATTCAAGGTGAATAAACCTTACTTCTTATAAGATGAGTATATTTGAAAGTTTTTGGATTTTAACCGGTTTATTGGTTATTTTGCTCATTTTGATAACAGACCCAAAATCGGCTTCACGAGGGTTTGGTGGTAACGAGATAACAATGCTATTTTCAAGTGTCTCGGACGGACAAAAATTTATCCGGAATGCTACATGGNGCCTAATAGCTATTTTTATGTTACTTACTTTAAATATTAATCTTTAATGCAATTCTTTCATAAAGAAAATTAAGCTCAAAAAAAATAGGCGAATCAATTGCTGATTCGCCTAATTTAATTTGATTTTATTAAAATCATTCTATCTAAAGTGCTGATATTAATGCAATGTTACTTAAAAGACCATATGCAGTTACTACACCCCCGATCGATCCAGTAAAAAATCCGCTCGTAAATTTACGCCAACCTTTAGAAGATTCTAATACCTCACTTTTACCATCATCTTGAAATGATGCTAGACCATAAATTGTTAATCCAAGTGTTAAAATTAGAATAAGGCCAAAAGTTGCGAAAAGACCAACTAGAAGAGCATTTTCTGAGTTTCGTAGTGGTCCTAGAATGTAAAATGGTCCAAGAAGAAAATATCCATGCGCCATTCCAATTTCTAGACCGCGTCGAAGAGAAGAAAGACCCTTTCGATAAATAGGTAAATTACCTAAATACAGTTTTGTTGCTGTCGATGTTGTTACAGGTGTCGATAAATTGCCTACAAAAGGATCATTGTTATAAGGTTTAACAAATTCGCTCATTAATAATTTTAATGCTTATATGTTTAACCATATTATAAACTGGATTCTATAATTTTAATAAAAAATCTTTACACCAATGGTACTAGCCTCATCACTTAGACTCAATGGAGTTCGGTATGAATATAAAAATGGTTTACTTATAGGTGAACTTATCGAATATTTGGGTTTTAACTTAGATATTATTTTAGTTGACTATAATGGGACAATAATTCAGAGAGATAGTTGGCATAAGATCGCAATAGCAAATAATGATACATTTGAGATTTTGACACTTGCGGGTGGTGGCTAATTTAAATCGGGATGACAGGATTTGAACCTGCGACACCCTGCTCCCAAGGCAGATGCGCTACCAAGCTGCGCTACATCCCGTCTAGAATTGTAAACTCCAAGATAAATATACTATGGATATGTTTTTTTTACAACCTATTTAATAATAAACGTTGATTTGTTAGCAAAGAAGTAAAAATACGAGTAAAGCATCATATCCCATTTACGAGTTTACGAATTAAATTATCGTCAAAGAAATAAACCAATTTTCAGTGGAACATCTGAATATAAAATTATTGAAAAAAAATCAGTACCTATAGTTTTATCACTATAAGTACTGATTTTTATTGTACGCTCTTTTATGAATTATANGTTAACTGAATTTACCTGTTGTCGAGGCAATAACGAAAGGCGCATATGTAAAGATATAGCCAACTGTAAAGTGTGCTAAACCGACAAGTCGAGCTTGAACAATTGAAAGCGCAACTGGCTTATCTTTCCAACGAACTAGGTTAGCAATTGGTGTACGCTCATGTGCCCATACTAATGTTTCAATTAGCTCTTGCCAATATCCACGCCATGAAATTAGGAACATGAAACCAGTTGCCCAGATTAAGTGTCCAAATAAGAACATCCACGCCCAAACAGCTTGTGCATTCATACCAAATGGATTGTAACCATTGATTAATGGTGATGAGTTCAGCCATAAGTAATCACGTAGCCATCCCATAAGGTATGTTGAGGATTCGTTAAATGCGGCCGCATTTCCACCCCAAATTGTCATGTGTTTAAAGTGCCAGTAGAATGTCACCCAACCGATTGTATTCAGCATCCAGAACATCGCTAAATAGAATGCATCCCAAGCAGAAATATCACATGTACCACCACGACCTGGCCCATCACATGGGAAACTGTAACCAAAATCTTTTTTATCTGGCATTAGCTTCGAACCACGTGCATCCAACGCGCCTTTGACAAGAATTAATGTTGTTGTATGAAGACCTAAAGCGATTGCATGGTGAACAAGGAAGTCACCAGGCCCGATTGTTAAGAATAAAGAGTTTTTACCACTGTTAATAGCTTCCATCCAACCTGGTAACCAGATTTTACTACTTGCAACACTCGCAGCACTTGTTGAGGATGACAGTAAAACATCAAAACCATATAATGCTTTTCCTGACGATGCTTGAATAAATTGGGCAAAAACAGGTTCGAATAAAATTTGCTTCTCCGGCGTACCAAAGGCAACACAAACATCATTATGAATATATAAACCTAAAGTATGGAAACCTAGGAATAAAGAAACCCAACTTAAGTGTGAAATAATTGCTTCTTTATGTTGTAGCATTCGTGCTAGAACATTATCCTTATTGACTTCTGGATCGTAATCACGAACAAAGAAAATCGCACCATGAGCAAACGCACCAACCATTAGGAAGCCCGCAATATATTGGTGGTGTGTATAAAGAGCTGCTTGTGTTACATAATCTTTTGCCATAAAAGCATAAGATGGTAACGCATACATATGTTGAGCAACAAGAGATGTTGCTACACCCAGTGATGCAAGAGCTAAACCAAGTTGCATGTGTAAACTATTTGTAATAGTCTCAAATAAACCACGGTGGCCCGCACCTAAACGACCTTTTGGTGGTACGTGAGCATCAAGAATTTCTTTCATGCTATGACCAAGGCCCCAATTTGTACGGTACATGTGACCTGCAAAGATGAACACAATTGCAATCGCTAAATGATGGTGAGCAATATCTGTTAACCACATTGATTGTGTCTGTGGGTGGAAACCGCCAACAAATGTTAGAATCGCTGTTCCAGCACCTTCACTGGTACCAAAAATATGCTTAACTGTATCGGGATTTTCAGCATATAAACCCCAATTACCTGTAAAGAACGGAGTTAAACCTTCCGGGTGAGGCAAAGTCGACGTAAAGTTATCCCAACGAATATGCTGTCCACGTGACTCTGGAATTGCCACGTGAATTAAGTGTCCTGACCAAGCTAGTGAGCTAACACCAAATAATCCTGATAGGTGGTGATTTAGGCGTGATTCATTATTTTTAAACCAAGCAAGACCTGGTCTAAATTTTGGCTGTAAGTGTAACCAGCCAGCAAATAGTAATGCTGTTGATAGGACTAAAAGACCTAATGCGCCAATATATAGATCCGTGTTAGTTCTCATTCCAATTGTATACCACCAGTGGTAAACACCTGAAGTTGCAATGTTAACAGGATATGAAACTCCACCTCTTGTAAACGCTTTAATAGCCGATTGACCAAAATGTGGATCCCAAATTGCGTGCGCAATTGGTTTTACTTTAAGAGGATTTAATACCCACTGTTGGAAGTTACCTTGCCAAGCTACGTGGAATAGATTACCCGATGTCCATAAAAAAATGATCGCCAGATGACCAAAATGCGAAGCAAAAATCTTTTGATAAAGATTTTCTTCTGTCATTCCGTCATGACTTTCTAAATCGTGAGCAGTTGCAATACCATACCAAATTCTTCTGGTTGCTGGGTCTTGTGCAAGTGCTTGACTAAACTTTGGAAATTTAGTAGCCATATAATGTATTCCTTTTTTATTTTAATTTAACCTACCGAAATAATTCGTGCATGGAAGAATGACCAAGTTGTTCCAATACCTCCTAAAAGATAATGTGCCAAACCAACTGCTCGACCTTGCGTAATACTTAATGCGCGAGGCTGAATAGCTGGTGCAAGCTTTAGCTTACTATGTGCCCAAACAATTGATTCAATTAACTCTTGCCAATAGCCACGGCCACTAAATAAGAACATTAAACTAAATGCCCAAATGAAATGCGCGCCCAGGAAAATTAATCCATAAGCAGATAAAGAAGATCCGTATGATTGAATTACTTGTGAAGCTTGAGACCATAAAAAATCACGTAGCCAGCCGTTAATTGTAATAGCACTATTTGCAAAATTTCCACCAGTAATATGGGAAATTTTACCGGTACTGGAAATTGTACCCCAAACATCAGATTGCATTTTCCAACTGAAGTGGAAAATTACAACAGAAATTGCGTTGTACATCCAAAATAAACCTAAGAAAACATGATCCCACGCAGAAACTTGACATGTACCACCGCGACCTGGACCATCACATGGGAAACGGAAACCTAAATTTGCCTTGTCTGGAATTAATCGCGAACTACGGGCGAATAATACACCTTTTAGTAAGATTAGAACAGTTACGTGAATTGTAAATGCATGAATATGATGAACCATAAAATCCGCTGTACTTAAGGAAATTGGCATCATTGCAATTTTTCCATTAACAGCAATAACATCACCTCCAAAAGCATAACTAGAAGTTGCCAATGCATTTGGTGCTGTATTTCCTGGTGCAATTGTATGAATTGATTGAACCCACTTCGCAAAGATCGGTTGTAACTGGATAGCTTTATCCGAGAACATATCCTGTGGACGACCTAGAGCACGCATCGTATCATTATGAATATATAAACCAAAACTATGTGTACCTAGGAAAATACAAACCCAATTTAGGTGTGAAATAATAGCATCACGGTGTCGTAAAACACGATCAAGTAAATTATTGTACGATTGAACTGGACTATAGTCTCTTACCATAAAGATAGAAGCATGAGCTCCAGCTCCACAGATACAAAAACCTCCAATCCACATATGGTGGGTAAATAGGCATAATTGTGTCGCGTAATCAATACCAATATACGGGTATGGTGGCATTGCATACATGTGATGTGCAACAATAATACTAAGCGAACCCATCATTGCTAAGTTAATGGCTAGCTGCGCATGCCATGAAGTCGTTAGAATTTCATATAAACCTTTGTGACCTTCGCCAGTTAAAGGACCTTTATGTGCTTCTAAAATTTCCTTCATACTGTGACCAATACCCCAATTCGTACGGTACATATGACCTGCGAAGATAAATAAAACCGCTAATGCCAAGTGGTGGTGTGCCGTATCACTCAACCATAAACTTCCTGTAATTGGATTTAAACCACCCTTAAATGTTAGGAAATCTGAATACTCACCCCAATTTAAAGTAAAAAATGGTACAAGACCCTTTTTAAAACTTGGATAAAGTTGGGCCATTAATTCTTGGTTAAATAATAGCTCATGCGGTAAAGGTATTTCCTGCGGTGAAACACCAGCATCTAATAGTTTATTAATAGGTAAACTAATATGAATTTGGTGACCTGACCAAGATAAACAACCTAAACCAAGTAAACCCGCTAGATGATGGTTCATCATCGATTCTGCGTTTTGAAACCATTCTAATTTCGGTGCAGCTTTGTGATAGTGAAACCAACCGGCAAAAATCATTAGTGCCGACATTACTAAACCACCAATAGCTGTCCAATATAGCTCAACTTCATTGGTAATACCAGACGCTCGCCATAGTTGGAAGAATCCTGACGTAATTTGGACTCCTGAGAATCCTCCACCTACATCACCATTTAGAATTTCTTGTCCAACAATTGGCCAAACAACTTGAGCACTTGGCTTAATTGTTGTCGGGTTCGCTAACCATGCGGAATAGTTNGAAAACCTAGCACCATGGAAGTACATCCCACTAATCCATAAAAATATAATGGATAACTGACCAAAATGTGCACTGAAAATCTTTCTTGAAATATCTTCTAGCGAGCTTGTTTGGCTATCGAAGTCATGAGCATCTGCATGAAGATTCCAAATCCATGTTGTTGTTTTTGGACCTTTAGCTAGTGTACGAGAGAAATGCCCTGGTTGCGCCCATTTTTCAAATGAGGTTGCAACAGGATCTTTATCTACTACAACTTGAACTTTTCTAGCCTCTAATTCTTTAGAGCCAACTTTCATTCTTATTCTCCTTTTCTGAGACTTATAATTATGAAATTCTTAAACCATTTAAACCATTTAAGGTATTAAGCCTATAACATCTTAAGCTTATGAAACATATAACCAGACTTGCAATAGTATAAGACCTTCTAATTAAATTTTACTTGAAAAGTAATGGTATGAACTTACTTCTTAAGAAAAAACTTAAATATTCATAAAAGTTAATATTCAATACTAAAAATGCACCTTTGCTAACTAAATAAATTCGAGTCGAAATAGATCTAAAAAAAAATTCGAATCACGTTTTATAAACAACCGAGTAATTTTTAGAAATCCCTCACGCAGCATACTAGCCAGATAACAACTNCTTGTTTGTACAAACTGCGTAATGACTTTGGTTAATGATAAAAAATTGCTTAAGACTACCAGACGAAATCGTAACAGCAAATTAAGAAGAAATAATTACGAATGGGATACCATTATTATAAATTTTCCCGCAAATGTTTCAGAACGCAACTATTGTAACGACATTTAAGATTTAAAAAAGTCAACGAAATAAAGACATAACAAATTGTAAATTGACTGAAAAAAACGAATATATTGTGGAATTTAGGGAACAAATTTTTTTGCATTGTGGGATAAATTTAAATATTTTTAAACTTCCCACCCAAACCCAAGCAGCGTTCTGGTTTATGTTATTTAATTGGATCGAGTGTAACAACGATTCAATTACAATTGGGCCCGAAAAAAGAAAAATATTAGCTGATTACTATGGCCGATCAAATGATCCAAATAGTGGATCGGTTCAAAATATTTTTCGTGAGCTTACAAAAATATAACTTATTCTGCATTTTGGGAAATAAACTGTCCGCGTTAAAAATATGTTGCAATTGGTAAATAGTATTTTTTTAATTAAAATTAAACAGCTATAAACAAACGATTAAGTAAAAGAAAAAGGTTTAAAAAAGCTCTTAAATCAACAGGTCAGAAAATTGGGGCTGTTGCAAAATTTTGAATTGCAACACGATTTATTCCTTTATTTGGATTAATTGCAATTTTTAAACCCGGTGCAGTTTACGCTTTTACTATAAAAGATGGTGTAGTAGAAATCAGTAGGGACGTTTGGTAAAAACGACACAATTATCACTGCTGAATACCGCGGACTAAGAGAAATAACGAGACAAGGAGTTAGTGCAAATACCCGACCAAGGCTTGCGCACAGCTGTCTCTACCGTAGATAGTATTTGGGCGCTTATTGATGGTGTTACTTGCAGGGTAGAGTCGGCGGTATATGGTGGTATGGGTTACGAACAAAAAGTAATGGTTTGCCTACATGCTGTTGGTATTTGCGCTGAAATAACATCAGGAGTGAACGAAAAAGAACCTGTAAATCCTACTCAAATATCAGGTAAATTAGCAGATGAGGCAGTTGATAAACCGAGCGCCTAATCGAGATTTAAAAAGCGAAGATTTATTTTCGATTTTTAATGTTTTAGTAAATAAACGTTAGGGAGATATAAACATATTTAGATATTTTAAGACAACAAAGTAGAACTTACTTGATGACCTTGAGCAGATTACTTTAAAATTAAAAGGCATGAAAAAGAAAAAATCTTGTAAATATAATATTTACAAGATTTTTTCTTTTTTATGACAAGTGATCGTTTTTAAAAAAATCCAAGTGTTAAAGCTTGCGTAATTGGCATAGTTGCGCCAATACCTAACCAAAATGCTGTAAAAGTTCCAAAAAGGAAAACTAATGACGCAATCGGACGTCTAAATGGATTCTGGAATTTATTTACGTTCTCGATAAATGGAACGGTAATAAGGCCAATTGGCACGGCGGCCATTGATAAAACACCTAATAACTTGTTTGGAATTACACGAAGTAAATTAAATGTTGGGTAGAAATACCACTCTGGTAAAATCTCAAGTGGTGTTGCGAATGGATCTGCTTTCTCTCCTAAAGTCGTTGGTTCTAAAACAGCTAAACCAATACAAAGAGCAATTGTTCCTAAAATACAAACTGGGAAAATGTATAAAAGATCATTTGGCCATGCTGGCTCACCATAGTAGTTGTGACCCATTCCTTTAGCAAGTTTTGCACGAAGCTTTGGATCTGCTAAATCCGGCTTTTTTAAAATTGACATAATTTATTTCGCGATTAAAATATTTAAATTTTTCAGAACTGTGGTAAATTTTAAAGTGGACCTGAAATACCTTGCTTTCGAATCATTACAAAATGTGTAAGCATTAAAACGGAAGCAACTACAGGTAAGACAAATGTATGAGCACTGTAGAAACGTGTTAACGTTGATTGACCTACACTAACCCCACCACGTAAAACTTCGACGATTAAACCACCGACAATTGGCACTGCATCTGGTACACCCGTTACAATTTTACACGCCCAGTAACCTACTTGATCCCATGGAAGCGAATATCCAGTTACACCAAATGATACTGTTACAGAAGCTAAAAGTACTCCTGTTACCCACGTTAATTCACGTGGCTTTTTGAAACCACCAGTTAAATAAACACGACAAACATGTAAAATCATGTTCAATACCATCATACTAGCCGACCAACGGTGAGTTGAACGAATTAACCAACCAAAATTTACTTCGGTCATTAAATATTCAACAGAAGCGAAGGCTTCCGTAACAGTCGGACGATAATAAAATGTCATTGCAAAACCAGTCGCAACTTGAACGATAAAACATGTTAACGTAATGCCACCTAAACAGTAAAAAATATTTACATGTGGTGGAACATACTTACTTGTAATATCGTCAGCAATTGCTTGAATTTCTAGACGTTCTTGAAACCAATCGTATACACTACTCATTTTTGTTGTAAATTTAAGATTAAAAACACATTTAGGCGACTGAAAATACGACTTTTGAATGGGGTGATATCAATTCCTTAACAATCAAACACGAGGTAATATGGGAATAATAAAAATTAAAGAACGGGAGATACTATTACTAAAAATAACCTTAGATAATTATTTCTAGAGAAGCGAATTTTCTAAGAAGATTTAAAAACAAGTTTCCTATTACGAATCTCTAATAATAATTATAACATACTTAAATAATAAATCTCATGCCTTATATACTAGTTTAAGGAACAAATTTTTCTACATTGTGTTATAAGATTTAGACATTGTGTTATTTTCCCAAGAGGCCCCCCTCTAAGTATCGTCACCGCTGTAACCTTTCACTATCGAGTTCGAAATGGTTCGATGTGGATCTATTAC
>JGI24539J26755_10000347_pt1 | contig 21512 bp, 18 predicted proteins | sample NorSeaMetagenome_2_FD_26755 | JGI IMG/M metagenome (IMG submission 26755) | reverse complement strand
TTGCGTTCCCATTAAGGCACAAATAAGAATAAAAAGAGAGGATCTTGGTAGGTGGAAATTCGTAATCAAAGCATCTATTGAGTTAACCTTTATACCTGGATAAATAAATTTATTCGTTTTACTATTCACAGAGGAAAATTCTTCACCATCAAAAGATGTTTCCAGTGAACGTAGAGCAGTTGTTCCAACTGAAACAATTCTTTCATTTTTGTTTCTCTTAGCATCATTCAATATTTTAACTGTATCATGAGAAATCATACAATATTCATCATGAAGGCTATTTTCTTCCACAGTTTCATTTCGAAGAGGTAAAAATGTCCCCAGGCCAATATTAAGAGTTATTCTTTCAAACCTTACTCCCTTTTTTTCCAGATCCTTAATTAACTCAGCTGTAAAGTGCAACCCTGCAGTTGGAGCTGCAATTGAACCCTCTCTTTTGCTAAAAATCGTTTGATAATCTTCATTATCGCTAGACTTTATTTTTCTTTTTGAGGTTATATAGGGCGGAAGCATAACCCTACCATCATTAACTAGCATTTGAAGAAATTTACTATGATCATTTGCAAAATCAAAAATGACTTCACCATCCTTTTTGCCGATAATTTGTGCAAAAGTATTATAAATATCTCCATTAATATCTTTGAAAAAAATTAAATCATTAATATTAATTTTCTTTGCTGGCTTCGCTAAAGCTTTCCATTGTCCATTTTCAAGATTTTCAAAAAAAGTAAAGGAAATTTTTGTTAAGTTTTTATTTAAATTCATTTTATAACCATCAATATTTGATGGCATAACCTTTGCATCATTTACAACTAAAAGGTCTCCCTCAGTTAAGTATTTTGAAATATTATGAAAGGTACTATCCTCAAAACCATCACCACTACTAACCTTTAGAAGTTTGGATGAATCTCTTGGTTTAACTGGATTTAATGCAATAAGACTATCCGGTAAATCAAAATCAAAATCAGATAGATTCATTAAAGATTGTCTTTACTTAGAGAGTGTTAGAGAGATAATTTTATCGGGGAATTCAGGTGGCTCACCCTTTACAATAGTATCAATAAACTCCATTCCCTCAGTAACTCTTCCAAATACAGTATATTGATTGTTTAGAAAAGAAGCTTCTTGAAAACAAATAAAGAATTGTGAGTTAGCGCTATCTGGGTGCTGTGACCTTGCCATTCCAAGCGTTCCTCTCTCAAAGGGTGTGGGAGTAAATTCAGCCCTAATATCTGGCAAATCTGAACCACCCATTCCAGTACCCGTTGGGTCACCAGTTTGAGCCATAAATCCTGTAATAACCCTATGAAAAATAATACCATCATAGAATTTTTCTTCAATAAGGGCTTTAATTTGTTCAACATGCTTAGGAGCAATCTCAGGTAAAAGCTCAATAACAACAGTTTCATGAGGGGCTTGCTCCCCCGGATCTGTAACTTTATCATTTTGTGTAATAATCATAGTGATAATATTTTTATTATTTGAATCTGCCATAACAACTCCATTGGAAATAAATAAACTAAAAAGTATATAAAAAAATATGTTAATTTTCATCTTTAAGACTTTGTTTTTAATTGATTTTTTATAGTTTCGCTAACAAAACCTGTAACGTCACCGCCCATTAGAGATATTTGTTTAACTAAAGAAGAATGAATAAAACTAAACTCAGGCTTTGACATTAAAAAAATAGTTTCTAAGTCCGGACACATTACAGTATTCATGCCAGCCATTTGAGCTTCGTAATCATAGTCTACAGGACCTCTAACACCTTTTATTAAAGAACTAGCATTGTGTTTAGTAGCTAAATCAACAATCAAACCCTCAAAACACTCTACCTTAACGCTATTATTCTTATCAAGCTTAACCTTGGAAACCTCTTTTTCAATCATTTCAACACGTTCGTCTGCGCTAAAAAGAGTTTTTTTGTTTTGATTTACGCCAACTGCAATAACAATTTCATCAAAAATNTTTAAACTTCTCAGTAAAATATCCCTATGTCCAAGTGTAAAAGGATCAAATGATCCAGGGTAAACTGCTAATGTCATATCTCTTCACCGTCATTTTCATCATCATCCTGTTCTACAACTCTTTCAACGCTAACAACAGAATATTTTTCATCAATATTAAAAATTTTAACACCTTGTGTATTTCTACCCATTATACGAATACCTGAAACAGGGCATCGAATTAACTGTCCATTATCGTCTATTAGCATGATTTGATCCGTTTCTTCTACAGGAAATGAGGAGACAACATCGGCATTCGATTTAGCTAGCGTTATACTAATAACCCCTTTTCCACCCCTATTTGTTAACCTGTACTCATAAGATGAAGTTCTTTTGCCTTGGCCATTTGAAGCCACAGTAAGTATTACTTCTTCTTTGGCGGCTAATTCTGCATAGCGTTCGGTTGAAAGCTCAACATTAGTATCGGAATCATTACTTTCATCATCGGCTGTTATATTCTCTTCATCATCTTTAGCCCTTCTCATTATTGAGGCAGCTTTTAGGTAAGATCTAAATTCTTCATTTGAACCTTTAACATGATTTAAAATTGTCATACCTATGACACTATCATCTTTATCTAACTTTATTCCTCTAACACCCGTTGATGATCTTGATGCAAAAACCCTAACCTTATCAACAGAGAAACGTATACATTGACCTTTTTTTGTAGCAAGCAATATATCATTATCATCAGTGCATGTTTGAACAGAAATAATTGTTTCATCTTTTGCGGGTTTCATTGCAATTTTTCCGTTCTTATTAATTCTAGAAAAATCAGATAGATTATTTCTTCTAATTCCACCAGAAGATGTTACAAACATTACAAATAAATTTTCCCACTCAGATTCATCAGCAGGAAGTGGCATTATAGTTGTTATAACTTCATCTTTTTCCAGAGGCAGAAGGTTAATCAGGGCCTTTCCTTTTGCCTGGGGGCTTGAAACAGGCAATAAATAGGTCTTAAGACGATAAACCATTCCTGTTGAAGAAAAGAAAAGAATTGGTTGATGGGTATTGGCTACAAAAATATTGGTAACAAAATCCTCGTCTTTCGTTTGCATTCCTGAGCGGCCTTTTCCACCTCTATTTTGAGAACGATATGTTGATAATGGAACTCTCTTTATATAACCAGTATGACTAACAGTAACGGCCATCTCTTCTTTTTTAATAAGATCTTCATCTTGAACATCGTCAACATATTCAATAATTTCAGTACGTCTTGGAATAGAAAAGTTATTTTTTATATCTATTAATTCTTTCTTAATAATATCAATAACCCTATCTTTACTTTTAAGAGTTAAAAGATAATCTTCAATATCCCTCTTTAAACCATCAAGTTCTGCTTCAATATCTTCTTTACCAATAGCGGTAAGTCTTTGAAGCCTAAGTTCTAAAATTGCCTTAGTTTGTTCTTCAGAAAATGAACAGAAACCTTCTTTAGAAATACCGTGCCTAGGATCGTCGATAAGCTCTATTAAGGATTGTACCTCTTTTGCAGGCCACTCTTTATTCATTAGTTGATCTTTAGCCTCAGAAGGACTTTTTGAAGATCTAATAAGCTTGATAATTTCATCAATATTAGAGACGGCTATAGCAAGGCCAACAAGTATGTGTGCGCGATCCCTAGCTTTATTTAAAAGAAATTTAATTCTTCGAGTTACAATTTCTTCTCTGAAATCAAGGAAGCATTCTAATAATTCCTTTAAATTTAAAGTTTTTGGATTCCCTCTATCTAAAGCTACAGTATTTGCGCCAAAAGATGTCTGAAGTTGTGTATATCTATACAGTTGATTAAGGATAATTTCCGCCACCGCATCTCTACGAAGCTCAACATAAATCCTCATGCCATTTCTATCACTCTCATCTCTTAAATCAGTAATTCCATCTATTACCTTATCTCTTACGAGTTCAGCTATTTTTTCTATCAAAGACACCTTGTTTAGCTGATAGGGAATTTCGGTAATAATAATTGCTTGCTTATCTTTAGGAAGATCCTCAATTGAAACCTTTCCCCTGATAATAATAGAGCCTTTTCCTGTAGTATAAGCATTTCTAGCACCTGAATAGCCAAGAATTATTCCACCTGTGGGGAAATCAGGTCCTGGAATAATATTAATAAGCTCATCAATTGATGTTTCTGGAGTCTCTAAAAGCTTTAAACATGCATCAGTTACCTCACCAAGGTTATGAGGTGGAATATTTGTTGCCATTCCAACTGCTATACCGCCAGCTCCATTAACTAAAAGATTTGGGTATTCGGCTGGTAGTACTTTTGGTTCAGATTCAGAATTATCATAATTATCCTGGAAATCAACAGTCCCCTTATCCAAGTCACCAAGTAAATGTTGGCTGACTTTTTCCATTCGAACTTCAGTATATCTCATAGCTGCAGGTGGATCACCGTCAACTGAACCAAAGTTTCCCTGTCCTTGAACTAGTGGTAAATGCATCGAAAATGGTTGGGCCATTCTTACAAGAGCATCATATATACTTTGGTCACCATGGGGATGATATTTACCTATAACCTCACCAACTACACGTGCAGATTTTCGATATGGTTTATTCCAATCATAATTACTTTCATACATTGCATAAAGTATTCTTCGATGAACAGGTTTTAGTCCATCTCTAGCATCAGGTAAGGCTCTTGAAACAATAACGCTCATAGCGTAATCTAGATAAGATTGACGCATTTCTACATCTAAATTTATATTAGAAATATCTGGATTATCATCAATTATTTCTGACATTAAAGTCCTTATAGCGAGGCAAAAAAAAACGAATCATTATTCAAAAATAATAATTTCATATTCTAACACCTAAAGGTGCTTACAGCAATAAATATTAAGTATTATGAGATAATAAATTTATATATAAATCAATAGTTTAGAAAGGAATATCATCATCCATATCAGTGCTTATTGAGGCAGTGTTATTTTGATCATCGTTTGAAGAAAAATCGCCAACAGAATTATCAGACCTACCACCCAACATAGTTAAGTTTCCGTTAAAGTTTTGCAAGACTACTTCGGTTGTATACTTTTCAATACCGTCTTTATCTTCCCATTTTCTAGTCTGCATTTGACCTTCTAGATATACTTTGGAACCTTTTTTTAAATATTGTTCGGCAATTCTAACCAAACCTTCGTTGAAGATTACAACACGGTGCCACTCAGTTTTATCACGCTTTTCTCCAGAATTTTTATCCTTCCAGCTTTCTGACGTGGCTATTGAAAAAGTACATAAAGACCTTCCATCCTGAGTGCTTCTAACTTCTGGATCATTACCAAGGTTACCGATAAGCAATACTTTATTTAAACTTCCTGACATAAAAAACTCCAATAATTATAATATATATAACAAAAACTCTTCCTAGGTTATAGCACTATGATATAACCTTTCTTAATTATACTTTATACTTAAAAATCTAGGATTCACAATGTCATCTAAAAAAGAAAAAAATGCGACTAAAAAATATATAAATGTTAAGGGTGCACGTGAGCATAATTTAAAAAATATTGATGTAAGTATTCCAAAAGATAGTATTACCGTAATAACAGGACTCTCAGGGTCTGGTAAGTCATCACTGGCGTTTGATACAATCTATGCTGAAGGTCAAAGACGTTATGTTGAAAGCCTTTCCGCTTATGCGAGACAATTTCTTGAAATGATGCAAAAGCCGGACTTAGATCAGATTGATGGATTGTCGCCAGCTATTGCGATAGAACAAAAAACAACATCAAAAAATCCAAGATCAACAGTTGGGACAGTAACAGAGGTTTATGATTACCTTAGGCTACTATTTGCGAGAATTGGTGTTCCACACTCCCCTGCAACAGGTCTTCCAATAACTAGTCAAACAGTTACACAGATGGTTGATCAGGCTAATAAAAATAAGGAAGGAACAAAAGCATACTTATTGGCTCCAATAGTAAGGGGAAGAAAAGGTGAGTATAGAAAAGAATTTTCTAATTTATTAAAAAAAGGATTTCAAAGAGTTAAAATTGATAATGAATTCTATGAATTAGATAATGTTCCAAATTTAGAAAAAAATATTAAACATGATATTGATGTTGTGGTTGATAGAATAGTAATAGATAAAAAACTAGGAAACAGACTTGCTGATAGTTTTGAAACAGCACTTCAATTAGCTGATGGTCTTGCCGCCATCGAAATCGCTAGTGGGAAAGATAAGGGTAAAAGAATAATTTATTCAGCAAATTACTCTTGTCCAGAATCAGGTTTTACAATTGAAGAAATTGAACCAAGATTATTTTCATTTAACAACCCAGTTGGAGCTTGTCAAAACTGTGATGGCCTAGGAACAGAATACTTTATAGATAGAGATCTTGTCATTCCTAATCAAGATCTTAGTATTCGCGGTGGTGCAATTGCTCCTTGGTCGAGAACGTCTTCGCCCTCACCCTATTACCTTCAAACATTAATGGCGATTTCAGAACATTATAGTTTTTCAATTGATTGCAAATGGTCAGATCTCCCTACTGAGTATCAAAACATTATTCTTGATGGATCAGGTGATGAAAAAATTATATTTAATTACGATGATGGGTCAAGAACGTTTAAAACAAATAAAAATTTTGAAGGAATCATAAAGAATTTAAAAAGACGTTATGTTGAAACAGATAGTAATTGGATGAGAGAGGAAATTGAAAAATACCAATCCAAATCTGCCTGCTCCAAGTGTAATGGATACCGTCTTAAGGAAGAGGCATTATGTATTAAGATTAATGACGAAAATATTGGTCAAATATCAAATTTAACAATTGATGAATCAGTTAAGTGGTTTGAAGCCCTCCCAGCAAAGCTTTCAAAGAAAAATCAAGAAATTTCAAAAAATATTGTAAAAGAAATAGGAGAGAGATTAACTTTTCTTAAAAATGTTGGGTTAAATTATTTAACTCTTGCAAGGGAATCAGGAACTTTATCTGGAGGTGAATCACAACGAATAAGGTTAGCTTCACAGATTGGATCCGGACTAACCGGGGTTCTTTATGTGCTTGATGAGCCATCGATTGGTCTGCATCAAAGAGATAACGATAAATTACTAGGAACACTAGAGAGACTAAAGGATTTGGGAAATACAGTGATTGTTGTTGAGCATGATGAAGAAACAATGAAAGCTGCAGATCATATTATCGATATAGGACCAGGGGCTGGTATTCATGGAGGATATTTAGTTGCCGAGGGTAACTTTGAGGATATCACAAAAAATAAAAAAAGTATTACAGGTCAGTATTTGTCAAAAAAGAAGCAAATAAATATTCCAAAGAAAAGAGAAATTAATAAAGATAGGATGATAACAATTAATAAAACTAACGGTAATAATCTTCAAAATGTAACAGCAAACTTTCCAATGAGCACATTTACATGTGTGACGGGTGTATCTGGTTCTGGAAAATCCACCCTCTTGCTTCATACTCTTTATGCGGCTCTTAACAGAAAGTTAAATAATTCTAAAAAAAGCCCTATGGAGTACAAAAGTATTAATGGTATTCACTTTATTGATAAAATTATTGATATAAATCAATCACCAATAGGCAGAACTCCAAGATCAAATCCTGCAACTTATACAGGTGCTTTTACTCCAATCAGAGATTGGTTTTGTCAGTTACCTGAATCCAAAGCAAGGGGTTATAAGCCGGGAAGGTTTTCATTTAACGTGAAGGGTGGAAGATGCGAAACGTGCCAGGGTGATGGAGTCATTAAAATAGAAATGCACTTTCTTCCTGATGTTTATGTTGAATGCGACCAATGTAAGGGGCAACGCTATAATAGAGAAACATTAGAGGTTAAATACAAGGAAAAATCCATCGCTGATGTTTTAAATATGACTGTAGCTGAATGTGCAGATTTATTTAAGGCCGTTCCTTTAATAAGAGATAAAATGGAAACCCTAAAGAAGGTTGGCTTGGGTTACATCAAGGTTGGTCAACAGGCCAATACTCTATCAGGTGGCGAGGCACAAAGAATTAAACTAGCCAAGGAATTGGCAAAAAAGGCCACAGGAAGGACTTTTTATGTTCTTGATGAGCCAACCACTGGATTACATATTGATGATGTTAAGAAGCTTTTGGAGGTTTTACATGAGCTAGTTGATAATGGAAATACAGTTGTTGTCATTGAACACAATCTTGATGTGATTAAAACTGCTGATTGGGTAATTGATATAGGTCCAGACGGAGGCGATAAGGGTGGAAAGTTAGTGTATGAAGGTGGGATTGAAGGAATTTTAAAGGAAAAAAAGAGCTATACAGGTCAATACTTAAAAAAAATGATATAAAAAAAGGGGCCATTAGGCCCCTTAATATTAATAGATAATTTAGATTAAAAAATATTTTGTGCTGCCACCATTGAAAATAACATAGGAATGCTAAGCAACGTATTTGTTCTAGAAAATAACATAGCAGTTCTTGCTGAGGCAGCCTTAACATCAGCAGCTACTGAAACGATGCCAAGAGCTCTTTTTTGATTTGGCCATATAACAAACCAAACATTGAAAAACATAATTATTCCTAGCCACATGCCTATACCAATAGCGATATGCTGAGGAGCACCATCACCTCTAAACCCTAATGTCATAGATGATTCTAAATAACCGTTTAAATATCCAAGTATTAGGCCAGTAGCAACTGTTGCCATAGCACTCCACCTAAACCACCAAAGAGCCGCAGGTGCAATAACTTTAGAAATAGCAGGTTTTTGATCATCAGGAATATTTGGCATATTAGGTATTTGAACAAAATTAAAATACCAGAGTAAACCTATCCACATAATGGCAGATAAAACATGTAGCCACCTAAAAATGAATGAATAAAACGCTTGATCAGAAAAACTAGAAGTATCAACTATACCCCAGGTTGAAAAAGTTAGAAGCAGTAATAATGCCAAAATTAAACCGGCAACTACTGTATTTCTTAATGATGATAAAATTATACTCATGTTAAACCCCTGTTTATAAGAATCGATAATAATAGTTATTTGAATATTAAGAAAGGTTAGTTATTGTTATTTTTTGACCAATCTCTTTTTACGCCCAGATATAAAAGTAGTTGGGATGCTATAAAGGTTGATGAATACGTACCAACAAACACTCCGATAATCATTGCTAGAGTAAATCCTTTTATAACTTCACCACCTAAAAAATACAATGAAAACAAAGCTATTAAAGTAGTTAATGAAGTCAAAACTGTCCTTGATAGAGTTTGATTTATAGAGGAATTGATTAATTCATAAAGATCTAATTTCTTATATTTTCTTAAATTTTCACGAATTCTATCATAAACGACAACTGTATCATTCATCGAATAACCAATTATAGTTAACAAGGCTGCAATAATAGATAAATTAAATTCAATCTGAAAAAAAGAAAAAATTCCTATTGTAATGATTACATCATGCAAAAGTGCCAATACTGCCCCCATAGAGAACTGCCACTCAAATCGAAGCCATATATAAAAAAGCATTAAACCAACAGCTATTATAATTGCTGTGATACCTTTTTGGATAAGTTCAGAGCTAATTTTTGGCCCTACAACCTCGACTCTCTGAATATCACCAAAAGTTTTTAGCTCATTAGTTATCGGGGCAAGTGATGTGGAGTTATTTTTTGATTTTTGACTTTCGACTCTTACAAGAATATTACTTTTAGAGCCAAAATTTTGTATTTGAAGATCACCTAGATTTAATGAAGATAAGGATGATCTAACTTTACCTATATTAATTTCTGAACTAGACTTTACTTCAATTAATGTACCACCCTTAAAATCAATTCCAAAATTCAAGCTAAAGAATAAAAAGGATACAAAAGAAAATAAACAAAAAGAAAAAGACAGCAATGTAGTTAATTTTCTTAGCTTCAAGAATTCAATAGTTGTGTTTTTTTTAACTAATTTTAATGTTTTCATAGTTATCTCAAAAAGGTAGTTCTGTTGGCTTTTTCTTAAGTAGCCAAATTGATATAATAAGTCTTGTAATTATAAAAGCAGTAAATACTGAAGTAACAATTCCAATTGAAAGGGTTATAGCAAAACCTTTAACGGGACCTGTTCCCAAAAAAAATAAAACTAATGACGCTATTAATGTAGTGATGTTTGCATCAAGTATAGTTCCAAATGATTTTGAATAACCAGATTCTACTGACGAAAATGGATTTTTACCACTGGAATATTCATCTTTAATTCTTTCAAAAATTATTACATTGGAATCAACAGCCATACCTATTGTTAAAACAATACCTGCAATTCCTGGAAGTGTTAATGTGGCCTGAAGAAGTGAAAGTATTCCAATTATCATTATAATGTTTAAAATAAGAGCAATATTAGCGTAAATGCCAAAACGTCCATAACTTAGAATAATAAATATCAAAACACCTACTAGGCCTATAATTGTTGCAATTTTTCCTGATTGAATAGAGTCCTCACCTAAACCAGGGCCAATAGTTTTTTCTTCTAAGATTTCCAAAGGTGCTGGAAGAGCTCCAGCCCTAAGTAAAATTGATAAATTATTTGCTTCCTCTACACTAAAACCACCTTCAATTTGACCAGATCCACCTAAAATTGGACTCCTAATTACAGGTGCTGAAATAACCTTATTATCCAAGACTATAGCAAAAGGCTTTCCTACATTCCGTGACGTTGCCTTTGCAAAATATTTACCTCCAACAGTATCAAACCTAAAGTTAACAACTGGAGAATTTGTTGTTGCATCAAAGCTTGCCTGAGCATCAACTAGCCTTTCACCTGAAACTAATACCTTTTTCATAACAAGATATTGGAGACCATCGCTATCAGAGAGAATTTCTGAACGACTAGGTACTTTTGTTCTTATGGCCTCACCTGGACTAATACTTGTATCGACCATACGAAAATTTAACTTAGCGGTTTGGCCTAGTAAATCTTTTAAGCGTTGAGGATCATCAAGCCCTGGAACCTCTAAAAGAATTCTATTATTACCCTGCCTTTGGATGGAAGGCTCAGTAACGCCTAGGCCGTCAATTCTTCTTCTAATAATTTCTATTGATTGAGAAACCGCTGACCTGTATTTTTCCTTTAAGGCATTTTCATTTAAGCTAATTTTTATTATACCGTTTGATGTGCTCAAAGAAAAATCATCAGTTGTTCTTGTATTAAAGATATTCCCTAGGGATGAATTATTCAAATCATCAATAGCTTTTTCAGCATCATCTAATCTAATATCATTTTGAATTTTTACTTCAGCACCTGAAGGTAAAACCTTTAATCCAATATATTTAATCTTCTTTTGCCTTAAAGCTAACCTTATATCATCAACTAATGATTGGCTTCTCTCCTTCTTTATTGAATTGGTATCAACTTCTAATAATAAATATGATCCACCCCTTAAATCGAGACCAAGATTAATTGTCTGCTTTGGCAAAAAAGGAATACCAGTGCTCCAGAAATTTGGCAGCGCCAGAAAACAGCCTAACAAGCAGATAATTAATAGTGATATTTTTTTTGAGGTAGAAAAATAGAGCATAACTTATTTTGATTTAACATTTGCTAATGTAGATTTCACGGCATTAATACTTACACCGCCACCAAAATCAATTGTTACTTCATTATCAGAAACTTTTGATATTTTCCCAATTAATCCGCCTTGTGTAATAACTTCATCACCCTTTTTTGTAGAATCAACCATTGAGTTGTGTTCTTTAATTTTATTTTGCTGAGGTCGTATTATTAAAAAATAAAACACCAGAAATATTAGCATAAGCGGCATAATTTGAACTAAAATATCATTCATAACTTTTCCTTTATATTGAACATTTGATTAATAAGTAAAAACTATAGAAATATCAAACTCATTTAATATATAAAAATCTAATAGCTAGCTTGGTAGACCAATTTTTTTTATTCCACCCATATAAGGCTGAAGTACATCAGGAACAACAACAATCCCATTCCCCTCATAATAGTTTTCTAAAATAGCAACAAGCGTCCTTCCAACTGCCAAGCCGGATCCATTTAATGTNTGAGGATGTANCTTCTTATTATTGCTATCTTTAAATCTTGTATTCATTCTTCGCGATTGAAAATCTGAACACAAAGAACATGATGAAATTTCTCTATATAGATTTTGACCAGGTAACCAAACCTCAAGGTCATATGTTTTTATTGCAGAAAAACCCATATCGCCTGATGATAATATCATTACCCTGTATGGCAGATTTAAAGACTTCAAAATACCTTCCGCGCAATTTAAAAGCCTTTCAAGTTCATCTAATGATGATTCTGGCTTTACTATGCTAACAAGCTCAACTTTAGGAAACTGGTGTAAGCGAATTAAACCTTTTGTATCTTTTCCTGCTGCGCCAGCCTCTTTTCTAAAACATTGCGTGTAAGCAACATATCTTAAAGGTAAATCAGTAGCATCAAGATTAGAATTACTAACCATATTTGTAAGAGGAACCTCTGCTGTTGGTATAAGCCAAGATCCATCCTCTGTTTTAAATTGATCATCAGAAAACTTAGGTAATTGACCTGTACCATACATTGCAGCATCTTTAACAAGATAAGGGACACTAATTTCATCATACCCATTCTTACTTACGTGTTGATCAATCATATAATTTGCTAGAGATCGCTCCAAAAGAGCCAAATCCTTTTTCAATAGAGAGAATCTTGATCCCGATAGTTTTGCCGCGGTATCAAAATCTAATAATCCCATTTCTTCACCAATTTCATAATGATTGGGAGAAGGCTTTGATTTTTTACCAAATTCTCTAATTTGAATATTAGAACTTTCATCCTGTCCAACAGGAACATCATCATGAGGGATATTTGGAAGTGAAGACAGGTACTCATTTAATTTATCAGAAAGGTTAGCTTTAGATTCCTCTAATTCTTGCATTAGTTTTTTAAATTCCTGAACCTCTTTCGATAATTCATCTGCTTTAGTATTATCCCCTTCCTTCTTAGCTTTCCCAATTAATTTTGAAATATCATTTCTTTTTGTTTGCAACTCTTGAAGACTCGTAATGCTTTTTCTTAAATCTCTATCAATATTAAGAATTTTATCAATATCAATTTCAAGACCTCTTTTTTTCCAACCACTAAGAAATAAGTCTTTATTCTCTCTTATTTTATTTATATCGTGCATACAATAACCATAATTTATTTTTTCTTAGCAATATTATTTTTTTCGATAATAGAAACTAAAAGTATAGAAAACTCATACAATAATATTGTTGGAATAGCTAAGCCTATTTGACTTATAAGATCAGGGGGAGTTAAAAACGCAGCAACTAAAAAAGTTAAAACAATAGCATATTTTCTTCCCGCCCTTAACTGATTACTTCCAACTATATCTACTTTAGCCAATAAAGTTAAAATAACTGGTAGCTGAAAACAAATTCCAAAAGCAATTATTAGTGAGGTTATAAGACTTAAATATTCACTTACGCTAGGTAATAATTTTATTGAAATATCATTTATCCCAGATTCAATCTGCATCGATAAAAAAAATGCCAAGGCTAATGGTATTATAAAATAGTAAACAAGTAAGCTACTCATAAAGAAAAGGAATGGTGTGGCTATAAAATATGGAATCAATGCTGTTTTTTCATTCTTATAAAGCCCCGGGGCTAGAAAGGCATAAAGCTCAATGGAAAAATAAGGAAGACCTATTAATGATGACCCAAACATTGCAACCTTTAATTTAGTAATTAAAAACTCCTGAGGAGCAGTAAAGATCATCTCACCAGCAGAACCTGTTGCAACAAAGAATGGCGAAACTAAAAAGGAATAAATACTAGTAGAAAAATAAAATGAAACACAAAAACCTATTATAAAAATAATAAAAGACCTTATTAATCTAGACCTTAATTCCAGGAGATGATCAAAGATAGGAGCCTTTGAAAGATCATTTAATTTTTCATCTTTATTTTTAGGTTCGGACATTTAATAACTAATTCTTCTTTTCTTTGGAATTTTTTTTATCATTTTTGTCGGTGTCTAGAATTTTTTCAGAAATTTTTTCTATCTCAATATCGTTTGCAATACTTTGAATACCTGTTCTTAACTCTGATGAGTAAACTTTAATTTTAGAGACAAAATCAAAAATTGACCTCAATAAAAGAGGTAGCTCTTTTGGTCCAATAAATATCAAAATAACAGCAGCAATAATAAATACTTCGCTATAACCAAAATCAAACATATTAAAAACTAATCTTTATCTTTATTTTCTGGATTAGAATCAGGTGAATCATCCTCAAGTCCTTTTCGAAAACTTTTAATTCCACTGGCTAAATCGCCCATAAAATTAGAAATCCTTCCTCTACCAAAGAAAATTAAAACAAGAAAAACTACTACTAAAATTTGCATTAAACTTGGAGACATAACTAAAAATCCTTTTTTAATATTTACTTAATAGCACTATTTATAGACTTTCTTAATTGTTTTCTTCAATTGGCTCTATGTCATCGTTAATCGGGAACATATCAGGGGGCAAATTACTATCAAGCAATCCAGTTGATTTTAATTCATCAATTCCAGGCAAATCTTTTACACTCTCAAGATCAAAATGAACTAAAAATTCCTCAGTTATTCCGTAAGTTATAGGATTGCCAGGTGACTTTCTACGTCCTTTAATTTTAATCCAATTAACCTCTAGCAATGAATCAATTGTACCAGGAGAGACGCTAACGCCCCTTATTTCCTCTATTTCAGCCCGAGAGACTGGTTGATGATAAGCGACAATAGAAAGTGTTTCTAAACCAGCTTTAGATAGTTTCTTCTGAATTTTTGCTTCTTTCTGCATTATAAATGATAAGTCTGAGGCAGTTTTAAACATCCATTTATTATTAACCCTCTTTAGCTCAATACCTCTCCCCTCATAAGATTTAACAATTTTTTCTAATATCATAGTAATATTGGCACTAGCAGGNAGAATTTCCATCAATACCTTTTCATCCAATGGGTCTGAGGAGGCAAAAAGAAGAGCTTCAATCGCTCTTACTTGTTCATCAAAATGTGTAAGTGGATTCGTTTCATTTAAAATAATGTCCTCAGTCATTAAGCCCTCAGCATATCAATATTATTTTTTTCAGAATTTTCTTTGTATTTAAATTTAATAGAACCAAATGATTTATTCTGACTAATCTCAAGAAGACCCTCTTTTGATAACTCTAGGGAAGCTGAAAAAATTGAAGCTAAAGAGCTTTTTCGAAAAGATACTGCCTCTGGTGATGTATCTGTATTTGAAGGAAGGAAATCCTCTATTTTTGTCCAATTTATAGCAGTTCCAAGCATAGATTCAAGACGCTTTCTTGCATCCTCAATTGAATATACAGGAAATCTTTTTGGCTTCCAGTCATTATCAAAGTTATTATTTCGAATTCCTGAGTATGCTGACATTAAATCAAAAAGATTATCACGATGATGGAAGTTTTTAACTAAAAAAATTGGTTCTGGCATGCCCCTTCTGAATAAATGGATACCTATTCTGTCTCTTGTCATTAATTTAGCGCTAGCCTCTCTCATCGCTTCAAGCCTTCTGAGTCTAAATGCAAGAATTGCGGATAATTCATCTGAGGATGTCTCCTCATTGTCATCATCGGGAAGAAGTAGTTTAGACTTTAAGTAAGCAAGCCAGGCAGCCATTACTAAATAATCAGCCGCCAAATCAATGTTTATACTTTTCATTTGATCAACAAATAATAAATATTGAGATGCTAATTCAAGGATAGAAATTTCCATCAAATCGACTTTTTGCTCTTTAGCCAGAGTAAGGAGTAAGTCCAGCGGACCTTCAAAACCATCAATATCAACAAGAAATAAATCTAATTGATCATGTTTATCATTTAAATCGTTAAATTCCATATACTATATATAGCGTTTATTATGTATTTATACACTACATAAGTTTATAAAAATCCCGTAAATTTTTAATAAATCGAAAAATATATATAAATAAAAAAAATATTAAACATATATATCAGTATTTTATTGTATATTATTAATATTTACCTCTGCTTAACAATTTGACAACTAAAGCTTGAGTTTAATAATTTATTACAAAAATTCTGAGCTGTATCTCTTTCTTCAATATTCCTTGTAATGATTCGATATTTAAGAGGTTCTCCTGGTATCATCAAGCTTTGACCTACCTTGATATTATTTGGGTTAGCAATATTGTTATCATCAATTATTCTTTTAACCTTCAGGGAATGTCTTTTTGCTATTCTTGACAAAGTATCACCCTTCTCAACTTGAATTACTTTTGAAGTTGCGGGAATTTCAATAGTTTTTATGATTATTTTCTGTAAGAATTTTTGAGCTTTAAGTTTTTTAGTATGAATATTGGCATCTTCAGAATTTAAAAAAGTACCAAATATTAGCGAAAAGTAACCGCTTGTAGGTTTTTTTTCTTCAAAAACATTTTCTGAGGTACCACAAGATTCATTTGTATTCTTCCATAAAGAGTAAATACAGGGAATATTAGGAGGTCTATCCATTTGTGGAGCGTTGGACGGTAACTCTCTTATAGGATCACTAGAGCCATAGACAACAGGTATATCTGAGCTAGAATTTAGATATATTATAAAGCCAACGGTAATAAAAAATAAGAAAGTTAGAAATACTATAAGATATTTATTATTCATTACTATCTGAGCTCGTCTAGGGCCTCAATACCCAAAAGCCTAAGTCCTTCAGAGATGGTAATTCCAACAGATCTTATTAGAGCTACCCTGGCCATTGAAGTATCAATATTTTCTGTATTTATAACCCTAAAGTCACTATTCTCATTACCTAGGCTCCAATAGGAATGAAAAGTAGAAGCTAAATCCTTTAAATAAAAGGCAATTCGATGTGGCTCTCTATAAACAGCAGCTTGTTCTATAATTCTAGGAAAATTTGATATTACCTTTATTAAGGCAATATCTTCACTCTTATCCAAGAGGCTAATATCTGATTTTAAAAGTGATTTATCTTCAATATTAAACAGGTTATCTGTATCAACTTTTCTAATTACTGATGAAATTCTTGCATGGGCATATTGTATATAAAATATTGGATTATCCTTCGTTTGCTCTTTTACTGCCTCATAATCAAAATCGAGAGGTGCATCATTTTTTCTTGTAACCATCATAAATCGAACAGCATCCCTTCCCACCTCATCAACCATTTCCTTTAATGTTATAAAGCTTCCAGATCTTTTTGACATCTTAACTACCTCCTTACCTCTTGTGAGTCTTACAAGCTGACAAACTTTTACTTCCAAAGAAGATTGGTTATTTGTTAAGGCATTCACAGCAGATGTTACCCTTGATATATATCCAGAGTGATCGGCACCCCAAACATTGATCATCTTATCAAAGCCTCTTTTTGATTTATCTTTATGGTAGGCTATGTCAGGCATAAAATATGTCCAAGATCCATCGTGTTTTTTTACAACCCGATCTTCGTCATCTCCAAATTTTTTAGATCGGAATAATATATGTTTTTTCTTCTTCCATTCGTTCGTATCAGATCCTTTTGGGGGTAATGTTTCACCCTGGTAGAGTAAACCCTTGCTGTCTAGCTCATCATAGATCTCATCAACAAATCCACTAGACAAAAGGTCATATTCAGAAGTAAAAACATCATGTTTAATATTTAAAGTTTTTAAGTCAGACTTAATGAGATTAAGCATTAATTCTAGTGATATGTTTCTTATTAATGGTAGCCAAAAATCTTCTTTTTTATCCAATAGATCATCACCAAATATTTTTTTTATTTCATTGCCAACAGGTTTTAAATATTCACCAGGATATAAGCCTTCTGGAATAGAAGAAATTTCAACTCCACAACTCTCCTGGTATCTTACAAAAGAAGACCGTGCCAGCTTATCTATTTGTTCACCCGCATCGTTGACATAATACTCTCTACAAACATCATAACCAACTTTAGTGAGTATATTTGATAGAGTGTCTCCAAAGACTGCGCCCCTAGTATGCCCAACATGAAGGGGCCCTGTAGGGTTAGCCGAAACATACTCAATATTAATTTTTTCTTTTTTTCCAAAACCTTCATCACCGTATGATGATTTTTTTTCAATAATTTTTAACAATAGTTTTTGCCAAATTTCTTTTTTGATTGTTATATTTATAAATCCTTTTCCAGCTATTTCAGCATTTTCAATATCAGAATTTTTAAGAATTAAGTTCCTTATATTTTCTGCAATTTCACTAGGTGATTTTCTTAATTTTCCTGCTAGAACCATTGCGGCATTAGTAGAAAAATCTCCCAAGCTAAGGTCCTTCGGAAACTCAAATGAAATATTTTTAATATCTTCATTTTGTAATGAAAATTCATTTATTAAAATATTATTAATAATTTTTTTATAATGACTAACTAAATTCATATCAGTAACCAGGCCGCTCAATAATATCTTTTCCATATAATTTTGAATGATTTTCAACAGCAGATCTGTCTGTCATTGAGGCAATATAATCACAAACAACTCTTGCTGAATTTTCAGACTTAGATGTATCACACTTTTCTCTTAATTTCCTTGGCAAAAGATCAATATTATTTATTAATTTATCAAACAAACCTTCAATAATTTTTTTAGATTTTACCCTTTCTGCTTCAATTGATGCATGTTCATAAACTCTGGTTTTTAAAAAATTTCTTATTATCCTATCTTGATTAATAAAAAATTTAGAAAATGAAGCTGTTGAAATTGATCTCAACCTTATATCCTCAACTTTTTTTGGACGATATTCTTCTATATTTATTTTAGTTTGCTTAATAAGATCATCAACCATAAGGCCAATAAGCCTCCTAATAAGCTCCTTAACAATCATATGATCCTCAATATCTTTATATTCTATACTTATTTGATCAATGATATCAGAGAGAAANTCTATGCTCTTAAGATCGTTAAGATTTATAAATCCTGCCCGAAAACCATCATCGATATCATGATTATTATATGCTATATCATCTGATAAAGATGCGATTTGAGCTTCAAGGCTAGGAAATGAATTTAAATCTAGATCATATAGATTATTAAGGTCACTTATAACTGGATGAGGATTTGTTAACGGACCATTATGTTTAACTATCCCCTCAAGGGTCTCCCATGTTAAATTTAAGCCGTCAAATGATGGGTACCTTTGTTCAATAGTTGTTAAAATCCTTAATGTTTGGGCATTATGATCAAATCCATCGTAACCTTTCATACAATTATTGAGGACATCTTCACCTGAATGAGCAAAAGGTGGGTGACCTAGGTCGTGAGCTAAAGCTAAAACCTCAGATAAATCTTCATCAATATTTAACCTTCTGGCAATTGTTCTTGCAATTTGACTGACCTCAAGAGAATGAGTTAATCTCGTTCTATAATAATCACCTGTATGGGCAACAAAAACTTGGGTTTTATGTTTTAAAAGTCTAAATGAATCTGAGTGAATGACTCTATCCCTATCTCTTTGAAAAGGATTTCTATTTATGCTCTCCTTTTCTAAGTGAAATCTTCCCTTAGAGCTCTTAAACGAAGTTGCATATAATGATTTTTTAGTCATATGAGATTCCTATACTTAAATAAAAGTAACAGGAATCTCATATATTTAATATTATTATATTATTAAAACTAATGGGCCAAAATTGCTAGCAATAGTAATGCTACAATATTGGTAATCTTAATCATTGGGTTAATCGCTGGACCAGCGGTGTCTTTATATGGATCACCAACTGTATCACCAGTTATAGCAGCTTTATGAGCTTCAGAGCCTTTTCCACCATGATTACCATCTTCGATATACTTTTTAGCATTATCCCAGGCTCCACCTCCGGCAGTCATAGAAAGTGCAACAAAGAGACCTGTAACAATTACCCCTAAAAGCATTGCTCCTAAGGCTGAAAAAGCATCGCCTTTGGTCGCTATAGCATTAACAAAATAAAATAGAACGATAGGGGATAACAATGGAAGAAGTGACGGAACAATCATCTCTTTAATTGCAGACTTAGTTAATAAATCAACAGCAGCTGAATAATCAGGCTTATCTTTACCGGTCATAATTCCAGGCTTTTCTTTAAACTGCCTTCTAACTTCTTCAACGATAGAGGCAGCGGCTCTTCCGACAGCAGTCATACCCATTGCCGCAAATAAATATGGTAACATACCGCCAACAAGAAGACCAACAACCACATAAGGATTTGAAAGATCAAAGTTAATTTCTACACCTGAAAAATAGCTACCCTCAGTTGCTGTACTTATGAAATATTCTAAATCAGCTGTATATGCTCCAAAAAGAACTAAAGCACCTAGACCAGCAGACCCAATTGCATAACCCTTTGTTACAGCTTTAGTCGTATTACCAACGGCATCAAGAGCGTCTGTTGTTTTTCTAACATCTTCAGGTAATTTTGCCATTTCTGCAATACCGCCAGCGTTATCTGTAACAGGACCAAATGCATCAAGAGCAACGACCATTCCAGCTAAAGCAAGCATTGTTGTAACAGCTATAGCTATCCCAAATATTCCTGCAAAACTATATGTAGCAATTATACCAAAAACAATTACGAGAGCTGGAAGCGCAGTAGCTTCCATAGAAATCGCTAAGCCCTGAATTACATTTGTTCCATGTCCACTTTCAGAAGCCTTAGCTATTGACTGAACAGGCCTGTAATCAACACCAGTATAGTATTCAGTAATCCAGATGATTAAACCAGTTATAATTAAACCAAAAACTCCACATATGTATAAATCAAAACCAGTAAATGATTGTCCATCAACAACCAATGCTTTATCAAACCCAATAACATAGTCAGTTACAAAATAAAGAATTATTAAAGATAAAAATGCTGTTGCAACAAAGCCTTTATATAACGCACCCATAATCGAATTATTTTTACCTAGTTTCACAAAATAAGTACCAATAATTGAAGTAATTACACATGCTCCGCATATTGCCATTGGATAAATCATCATAATTTCATCACCAGCAAAAAAGATGGAAGCTAAGACCATAGTTGCTACAACAGTAACTGCATATGTTTCAAATAAGTCTGCAGCCATACCGGCACAATCACCAACATTATCACCAACATTATCTGCAATTGTAGCGGGATTTCTTGGATCATCCTCAGGGATACCAGCCTCAACTTTACCAACAAGGTCTCCACCAACATCAGCTCCTTTTGTAAATATTCCACCTCCTAGTCTTGCAAAAATGGATATTAATGATGAACCAAAACCAAGTGCAACCAGAGGATCTATAATATCTCTACCGTTTAGATTCCAAACGTTTGTCAAAACATAATAGTAAACAGATACGGCAAGTAATGCTAATCCAGCAACTAACATGCCTGTAACGGCGCCAGACTTAAATGCAATACTTAGACCGTTAGCAAGCCCAACAGATGAAGCTTGAGTTGTACGTACATTTGCCCTTACAGAAACTAGCATACCAATATAGCCAGCTAGTCCAGACATTACAGAGCCAATTAAAAACCCGATAGCAACTTCGGTACCCAGCAA
>JGI24539J26755_10000346_pt1 | contig 21527 bp, 27 predicted proteins | sample NorSeaMetagenome_2_FD_26755 | JGI IMG/M metagenome (IMG submission 26755) | reverse complement strand
CTCCACCAGATATCGATGAAACAGCTGAATTTATTTCATTAGAAGCTCCACCACCTATAGACGAACTTTGGCTATTAATATTAATTGTGTTATTTTGTCCACCAGATATTGANGTACTGNGTGAATTTANACCATTAACTTGACCCGACCCTATGAATGAATTATCACCATCATATATAGTATTTTTNANACCATTTGAAATAGTTGAATTAACACCATAGTTATGGTTACAAACACCATTTAAAATAACAGAATTTTCATCATTTGAAAAATTGGATGAATTTATCGGTTGAACACTACAATTACCAATTCCTCTTTCATATAAAGAATTACCAACAGAACCAATAGATAAGTCTAAATATCCTTTTGTTATCATTGTTAAATCATCAAATCCTGATATTCCTGATGGTTCTATAGAGTATTTAGAAAGACCACCTTGTGCTTCTAAATTTTTAACATAAACCGTATCATTAGAAGAAGATACTAATCCACTACCACCTATAATAACAGAGTTTTTAATATTATCATTAGTTGCTGAACCTTGTGTGTTTAAATGTAAATAAGTTATATTATTTGAACCAGCCACATAATTAACACCAGTATCTATAGTAGTTACTGTTTTTATGCCTGTTAATGAATCATTATTAAAACTAACATTTAAACTGTCTATATTTTGGTCTAATTTAGAATATTTATTGGTATCACTAATTTGTAAACTTGAGTCATCACCTATAGCTAAAACAGAATCCGAGTTTGAAATATTAACAGAATTAACACCTAATTCAACTTCTGAATTTGATGTAGATAAAGAAACTACATCTATCAATTTATCTAATTCTAATTTACCACTACCATTACTACTGGTTATCTTAGTAGAACTATCCATTATAATATCATAAAGACCAGTGTTATTACCTTCAGATAAAACAACGTCTAATGGACTTGGTGTTATAGTAACAGCTCCAGCTCCTATCGGTGTTACAACACCAAATTTATCTTTTTGTTTTAATATACCATCTGCTATATCATATCCTATAAGATATCCTATTAATGGAGTTTCAACGGTGGTAAAATCAATTAACTCTTCAAATACTACTTTAGCCATGTTATTAAGTTTCTATTTCAAATTCCTCTTCTTCATTAAAATCCTCATCTAATTCTATTTTAAGTTCTATTAAGAACTCTTCATCGATTTTAGACACCTTAACATTTTTAGATATCTCACCTATTATTTCATAAGTGTTTATATCATATTTTTTTAATTTTAAGAAGCAGTTTTTCACATCTTTAAATGAGAAATTCTTTTCTTTATCTTGAGGAATACCTTCTTTTATGTTTATTGAAATTATTAATTTATAAACATAACGACTATCCGAAAACGTAACTGTTAAGGATTCATTTAATTTAGAAAAGTTTGATATTTCAGAATCATCCATATTAACCATCAAATCTTTAAATGTTATCTTATCTTTTTTATCATCCTCATCTTCTTTAGAATTAGGAGATTTAATTGGTTCTCCCAATTCACCTACTTTTTCTGGTACAAAATCAAAAAATTTATTTATTTTCAATTGTAATTTTTTCAAAGCCATTGATATATATTGACTAGGAGTATCAAAAGTAAAGTCTTCGTTTATAGATTCTGTGAATGTTTCAAATTTTTTAATTCTCATGTTATTATATATTAAAAAAGAAAACTCCATTTGTTTTTAACAAATGGAGTTTTGATATATTAATAATGTGTATTATTTTTAATTTTTAATTATTTGTGTCTCATCTAAATATATAGTTGAATTTCTATTAAAAACAGACACCAGTATTTTAAGTTTTTTACCCTCAACACTATCTATAACACCAAGAAAGGTAGCAAATGGACCATCTAATATCTTAACTTTTTCACCAGGAACAAATGGTGTTTCTTTATTTACCTCTTCTTCATGGTTGTCTATCATTTTATTTACTTCTTTATCGGTTAAAGATTGTGGTTCTCCTTTTCTATCAGATAAGAATCCACTAACACCATCCATTTGTTTAAAAAAGTATTTTAACTCACCCATAGAATTTGTTCTAACAAATACATACCCTGGATAAAGAGCTTTTTCCTTTTTAATCTTTTTACCATTTACAACCATGAATTCTTTTTTCATAGGAGATACCACCTCACTTAACTTTCCAGTAAGTTCACCATCTGTTGAATATTTCTTGAGCTTTTCTGATATAGATTTTTCTCTATTACCCTGAACCCGAACAACATACCACTTGTCTTTCATATTATTATTGTTTTTGTATTTTCTTAAATCTGTTAATTTCATCTTTAATAAAGATTGGATGTTCATCTATTAGATAATCCATATCTTCTTCAGATATTTTTAATTTGAATCTTAAATCCTTGTATTCTATATTGGTTAATAACTTCTTTACTTTTTCTTTATTAGATTTTGACCAAAACCATTTAGGATAAGGTTCATTCTTTAAAAAATGAAACCATATGTTCATACCCGATACTTTATTTATAAACTTATTATTAATAAGTTTAGATTTGGTTAGATATTTTTTTGACAAATATCTATTTATAATAAAGAAATATTCTTCTTTTTGTTTATCGGTAACAAATTCCCACTTGTTTCTTTCCGAAAAAAGAACTTTAAAAATTGATAATAAATTATCTCCAACTGTCATACATTTAAAACTTTATCATTCATCTTATCAACAATATCTTCGGGTAAATTATCAATACTCAAATCTATTAATTTAGAATTATGTTTTATATTATTAACTATATCAATAAGTTTTAACTTTGGTACTTTTTTAACCTCACAGATTAAATCAGCAGTGTTTTCATAAAAATCAGGGTCTTCTGTATTTACTTCACCAAACTCAGTTAAGTAATATTCATATATCTTTTTAGCTCCTTTAATTCCGATTCCTCTTTTCTTACCATTCTTATACTCAACCCAAGCAGATAATATATTATCTGAACTATCACCAGAAACCAATTTTAAGAATAATTCTTCTTTATCATTAACCTCATGTATATCACACTTAATTAATGTTTTTTCCATAAAACTAACAAACTCACTATTGTCATTTAATTCAAAAATGTTATCATTAGGTAGATTTTTTATCTTATTCAAAACTAATTTATAATTAATAGGTAAGAATACCTTTTCCTTATTAGACATCTCATTTGTCATAAAGTTTAGGTAATTATCACTTAAATCAAATTTAAGTAATTGTTTTAAATCATAATCATTAGAAACAATCATAACAGACCTATTCTCTTTATTCGACTTTTCTACTATGTATGATATCCAATCATCACCCTCAACATTAGGAGCTTCTAATACGTTTATTCTTTTACTCAACTCTTCCTTTACTTCACCATAAGCAGTGTAAACGAACTTCCAGTCAATATCACTACTTTTCTTTCTTGTTGCTTTATAACTTTGTGTTAATTTTTTTCTCCAAGATCCTTCTTTTGAATCGGAAACTAAATATATGTTCGCAAAAGGATATCTTTTACTATAACTATCTATTGACCTTTCTAAAGACCTATGTAAAGCCCCGAACAATAAATTATTTTTATTTAATATGAAAACCAATCGGTTTAAAACATAATTACCATCAATGACTAAATCTACTAACATTTTTCATTTTCTTTATTTTTTAGAATAGAACTCAATTTTTCCTTTCTTTCAAGTGCCTTTATTATAGGTTCTATTTTTTCCTTTAAATCACCATATAAGGTGATTCCATTTTTAATCATAGAATTATAATACTTAGTACCATTAATATCAATACCAACAATTAAACTAATTTCTTCAAAAGTTAAATTTCTATCAAATTTAACCCCAATGCCATCAATATTATAAGAATTAGTAGTAGAAATATTAATATCACCTGAAGTATATGATGTAACAACTGGACCAATTGAAATATTACTTAATCCAGTATATGTTGAAGTTATAACATCAGAAGAAGTTGTAACATCAGAAGAAGTTGTTGAATAAATACCATTGTTGATATTAGACACACTAACTCCTTTAGTATTATTTGTATTGTTACTATTTTTGTTTGATATTTTACTCATTTGTTTGGCTTTTAAGTATTGAATTTACTTTATTTTTTCTTTCTATGATTAAACACATTTTGTCTACTTCATCTTTTATATGTTCACTAACTTTATTATTATTTTTAGTTTTTTTATAAAACTTAGTATCATGTTTTGAAACAACAGATAAATAAAGGGATTCCAATTCATTTAATTTTGAATCGAAATAAATAAAACCATCCCATAATTTATATTTGAATTTTTTCATACACATCTTTTATAGTCTAATATCAGAGAATTGTTTATATTTAAATCGACTATATTAATTAACATTTTATTTTAATATATAAGTTATGTTAAAATTTAATGACTTTATAAAAGAAAGTGAATTTTCTAATATATCAGAAGCTTTACCTAGACAAAAATCTATCGACCAACTAAAAATGGTTATGAAAGCATCTGAAAAAACTGATATTGGGAAAAGAGTAGCTTTAAAGGGAGGTAATTTACATTTTAATAGAAATCCTATTAAAAATGGAATAATGTCTTACGAAGATTTCGAAAAGAAAAACAAATCTTTTGTATCTAGTTGGAATACTAAGACTAAATAAAAAAAGACCACACAAAAAGTGTGGCCCATATTAAGTCAAAAATACATGAAAAGAATTATTCCGACTAAGCAATAAATTTATATAAGACCCTCGTTAACCAATCTTGTCTTAACAGAATCAACTATTTGATTCTCACTTAAATTAGTGTGATTTTCTTTAATTAATTTATATAATTCTACCTCTTCTTTAGATAGTTTTTCAATTTCTTTATTCAAAGGATTGATTATAGTTTCTAATCTTTTACCTTCGTTCTCAACTTTATCTATTATTTTCAACAATTCCTTTAATGTTTTATCCGATTCAAATTTACCATTCTTTTTATCAGAATCATTATATTTATTTTCTATAATTGTTATCTCGTCTATGGTTTTTTCTAACCTATTAGACACAGATTCTACTTTATTTAAATAAGTATCTAAATCATTAGTTAATGAAAGATAATTTTTTCTTATCCTTACAGCTCTTAATAAAAAATCTTCTCTAATCATAATTAATTACTTTCTTCATTACTTTCATCTACTTTCTTAACTCTAGGTTTTCTAGTAGTAGTTTTCTTAGCTACTGGTTTCTTAGCTACTGGTTTCTTAGCTGTTGTTTTCCTTGTCGTTGGTTTCTTAACAGTAGTCTTTTTGGTTTCAACAACAACATCATCTTGCTTAACTAAAGATTCTATTTTCTCTTTAATAACATTTTTTATAATAGAAGGATCTTTTAAAAGTTTATTGGTAAATTCATCAGCCAAATATTCAATAATACTTGTATTATAAGAATCTTCCATCATTTCTATAAAATCAATTCTGGGTATTTTTTCTTCGATAGAAAAGTCAAGTTTAAAATCAACAATTCTCTTAACATTCTTAAACATAGATATAATAGGATCCTCTACCTGAACCTGTTGTTGAACAGGCGGTTGGTTATAAGTTTGTTGTGTGTTTTGTGCTGGTTGTGTTTCACCAGTGGGTGTTTCACCTAACAACTCTTCTGGTGATACCGTTTTAGGTTGGTCAGTAATATTATACTTTCTCATAAGCTCCGCTCTCTCATCTTCTTCACTAACTTGAATAACAGCACTTTCGTTAGAGGATGGTGAAAATTCAGATGATCCAGATTTAATAGAATTGGATATAGTATTCTCATCAACCATATTATCAGTTTTAATACTTTTTACCTTATCCATTATATTACCTAAAAGTGAACTTGATTGTTTAGAGAAAAAAGAATTAGGATCAACAACCTCTTCATAATGAGAATTGTCTAATATTCTTTCAGTAGCCACCATATCACCATTGTTTAAGGTAACTATATTTTCCCTTATTTCATCTATTGTGACAGTTTCTCCTGTGGAATTATCTTTAAATGATTTATTTAATAAACTCATATTTTTAATTTTATTTTTAAATAAGACTAGCCCATATTTGGACTAGTCTTATTTTAAACATTACTACTTAAAAGTCGTCAAAGAAATCATCTTCGGCCTCAGTAGTAGATACTGGTTTTGTCTCAACACTTGATCCAGTTGAACTGTCTTCATTGAACACTAAATCATCAGAAGTAGCTTCAGACCCAGCTTGTTTCTTAGCTTCGTATGAAGCGGAAACTTTACCAGTTAAGAAAGCTGTAATCTCACTAATTTTAGCGAAATCCTTGTCTTCTAATTTCTTAGGTCCAGAAGATTCTAATTCTACATCTCTATCAGTTAAAAAGTCTTTAACTTTTGATTGAATAGATGGATCAATTTTACCTTCTTCATTTAAAGGAACATTCTTAAATGTTTGTTTCTCTTTAGAATATAAAGATAGTGTTGATGATACAGGCTTAAACATTGACATTTTGTAGTCAGGATAAGTTATGTCACCAGCTTGGATTTCTTTAGCTACTAATACGAAATCTTTTCCTTTTGTGATGTCAAAGACATTACAAGATTCTCCAGAGATTGTACCATTTTTCTCAGCTAAAATTTTATCCTTAATAGTTTTACCATATTGATAAACCATTATTTTACCAACTAACTCTGGTTGTTGCTCATCTTCAATAACTAGTACATAAGAAAAATATTTCTTAGAGTATTTTAACATCTTAGCTTTTTCAACTAAGATAGCATTTTTAGAATTCAACATTGTGTAGTAAAGGTCTGTTAAAAGACACTTTTCNCCAAAGTTTTTTGGTGAGTCGAAATAACCACTCAACTCTCTTTCTTGTTTAATATCAACATAATGTGATATTTTTTCAATAGCTGATTGTCCTAATTTACCTTCTGCTGTAAGGTTAGGTAAGAATCTAACTACTGATCTCCATCCTTTTTTCTTGTCTCTGGATTTAGACAAGTCAACCTTGTAAATACCATCGTTGTTGGTTTTCGACTGTTCTGTTAAGAAGTCCATCTTGTTTTCAAGGTTACCACTAAATAAGTCATCTAATTCACTCATAATTTTATATCGTTTAATTTTTAATTATATCAAGAACGAACTTGATTTAGTATTATAAATCATAGATGTCAAAAAGTTTAAATTATTTTTTATTTAAGAATAATTATATATAATATAATGTCTGATTATATGAATAACATAAGAAATATAAAAATGATTTACCTAAAAATAGGTAAAGAAAGAATTTATTTTAATAATCTTTATTCAGAAAGCGGTAAAAAAATAGTATGTATACAAATGGAATTTAGTTCTTGTCCAATAGATGTTGTTGTAAATGATATGACATTTGGATTATCATCAATGAGTGTTAAAACTATTAAATTAATTAATGATGAAGTAACTAAAATATATGAAAATATGATAGATTAATTTTTAATAGTTACTGATCCACATTTTTTACAAACAGTTTCCCAAACCAATTTTGTACCACCACATTTAGTACAGACAACTACTACGTCATCATTATTCATATTACTCATAACTTACTAATATATTTTTTTAAACATTTTATGGTTGACTTAGATTTGAGCAAATATAAACTAACTTTATCCCAATCTTTACCATAGTTATAATCAACAATATCTTTTTCTGATTTCATCAATAATAATAATTCATCAATTCTTTTATTTATATATTCTAACTTTTTCACTTAATAGGTAAATATAATGTATATATGGAGTTATTCGTTTCAAACTCAATCGAAAAATCATCTTTATGTGAAGTGTTATCAATAATGGTGGTCATCCATGTGAAATTATCATTAAATGGACTCATCATAAGTGATGTTCCATTCTTAATATCATCCAACGATTCTTTATATCGACCAACTTCATCATATACAATCCACCTAACATCATTTGATGTTTTAATAAACACACCATCTTGTTTGGTTAAAGTGTAAACACCATTCATCTTACTACAAACCTTACAAACTCTTTTTCCTTCTAAAACAGCAGAAAGTTTAGCCGAATTATCGGTGTGTTTTTTACAATTAGTACAATAAATCGATTTATAATTCTCCATATACCATATTCATATATGGAAATATGTAAAAGTTTTATATTGGCTCACCACCTATTTTAAAGGATGGTAAAGAAAGTTTAGTTGTCGCGTTATCACCAAAGTAAAGATATTTAGAATCATCACCTATAATATATTGATTAAGTATTCTATTGTGTATTTCTACAGGTAATATATCAGAATATAATCTTATATTAGTTACCTTCATATCAGAACCTAATATATCAGGATTAAAATCTTCTAATACATATTCTACTGGATTCATATCAACAGAAGATTCATAAACCTTTAATAATTTATCCGAAGTTAATTTTTCAGCATCTTCTTCAAACTCAACATTTCTCTTATAGATATATTGATTTAATTTTCTTTGTCTTTGGTCTACATTAAGAACATAACAATACCAAGTTTCTTCTTCAAATGCTAAATTATCAGTAGAATCTATTCCTAATAATTGGAATTTATATTCATCATTATTTAAACTGACAATTATATCATCATCTATAATATTAGACTTCCATCCAATGTTATTATCACTATCATAACTATTAAACAAGTTATATAATTCACTGTTTATATAATTATGTATGTTAAACCATATAGTATATCCTATGTTATCAGAGACCTTTAAATCAGGTCTTAAATTTCTATAAACAACTGCTGGTCTTTTGTAACTAGAAGTTGATAAATCATAATTAGATTTAGAAACAACCGTTGTTGAGTTTAATATTAATTCTTTATCAATCTCCGATTGAATAACATGTCTAATAGGATCTTGTGTAAGTGGTTTATGTTGTTGTTTATTAGCAACAGCTTGTTTATCCTGTGTTTGTTCCATACCAAACAATTCATCAATAGTAGTATTTTTTGTAAGTTCTGATATTTTTTGTTGTATAACATCGTTTCCAGCTTTGACATTTGCTTTTTGTGTGTATTTCTTCAATATCAACTTATAATAAATAGCAGTATTATTAAATGATCTGAATTGTTGAGAATGATCTACTTGAAACATTCTATTTATATCACAAAAATATAAGAAATCTTCTTTAGAAGGTCTTCTTTGTTTACCAAAAATCTTTTTAAAACTTTTCTTTGTTATATGAACTTCCATTGTTTCAAACAAATTTAAATCAAATTGGTTCATAACTATTTGATTGTCTGGGAAATTGTTATCAACTACTGATACTTTTATATCAGCCTCACAAACTACATTATATAATTGAAACTCATTTAAAGTATGGTCTTGTCCTTTTCTATCAGCATCAGTTACAAAATAACTTACTCTATGTCCAAACATTAGTTCAGCATCACCACTCAATTTACTTAATAAATCAACAGCTTCATTTTGTTGATAAGGATTATAAAGGTTAGCAGCATCAGAATCTGTTGTTTCATGTAAGGCATTGTGTGAACTACCACCGGTTTGATTTAATGTTGTATTAGGTATNAAATTACCATTTGAATCAAATGTNCCAAGTAAATTAGATTTACAACATTCTCTTATTCCAATTAAATTAGTTTTATTATAATCATTGGTAATATTTTGAACATCACCTATAATATTTATATCTTGTATATTAACTTTATTATTAGATTCATTCTTAACTAAGTATTCTACTTGAAAAAATTTAATAGGATTTATTCTTTTAGTCGTTACATTTTCTTTAGTAAATGGTTCATATATCGACCAAGTTCTACCATTGTCTTGTGAATATCTCCATTTTATATTTAATAATTCTGGATTCGAACCTAAAACTTCAATATCAGTTAATCTAAAAACTTTAAATATATAAGGAACTCCTATTATCTTTTCTTCATTGGGGTTTAAACAAACAAACGAATCATCAGTTAAATCTGAACCATTCCTTAAAATAGTTCCATTCAATTCATATGATGTTAATCTTAAATCACCTATATTAGAAGAACATTCTCTAACAAATTTAATATCAACATATAATTTATTATTAGGATTTACTTGTGGAAAATCTATTTCCTTAGCCAATTCAAACCAATTAGACCAAGATGAATTATCTTTAGATATTCTATAATATGTTTTTAAATATCTATTTTCTATCTCACCTAAATACTCATATTTAAAAGTATCTAAACTTAGAACATCTTCAAGGTCTGTAATGTTTACTATATGCTCATCACCGTTTTTTGAAAATGTTGGTGTATAATCAACTGAAGATGTACCTGAGTTAATATCAAATTCATCTGATATTTGTAGTGTACCTAAAATTTGGTCTATAATAGTGGAAGACATTAAATAATTTAATCTTTTTTTTATATATTAAATTATAATTTTATCAAATAAAAACCCTCTTTAAAAAGAAGGTTAAAATATTATTAATCAATAGCCGATGGTGGTTTTCGATTTCTTTTTAATTTCCAATGAGTATTTTCCCAATCTTTTATTTCTTTATCCAATCGATTAATATCATCTTCCTTTTCTTTAAGAAGTCTTTCTTTTTCTTGTAAATCTCTTAACCTTTTAGTAACTTCATAATAATCGGGATCTTCTTCTTCTATTTCTTCTATTTCTTCTTCCAAGTCTTCAAGTTCTTCTTCCAAGTCTTCAAGTTCTTCTTCTATTTCCTCTTTAACTTCTTCTATTTCCTCTTTAACTTCTTCTATTTTATTTACGATAACTGGTTTAATGTTTTCTTCAACTAACGGAGTTTTAGTTTTTTTGATAGATTGTCTTTCTACTTTAGCAACTTTATTAAATACAATAACCATTAATATAGCCATTGGATCACCAATTATAATTAATAAGAATATAAACCATTTCATAACATCATCCATAGAAACTCCAGTAACTTCAGATAAATATTTCAACGGACCCAATTCACTAGCCACATCGTTTCCTAATTTTATTTCTAAGACTTGATTCTCTATTTCAAATATCTGATCAGAAATAATATCATATTTATCACTAATTATTGTTTGTCTTTCAGAAGCTCTATCTAATTGTTTTTCTAAAGCTCTTCTAGTAGATGAGGATGTAGTTCTTATTATCTTACCTGTTTCTTTATCTTTATATTCAATAACGTTATTTGATAACCCAGAACTTAATTCTGATATAATAGTTGATAGTCCTTCTTTCTCCTTGCTAAGTGATAATTGTTGAGTTTTATATCCAGATAATTTTGAATTATTCAATTCAATTCTAGATTCTATATTATTCATTTTAGAATAACTTTCTTTATATGTTGATGATAAAAATCCATAAATACCCATGGATGTAATAGCCATAGCAATTAACACACCTAATGATAATAGTAAATTATATTTCCATCCTATTATTTTACCATATGTATGTATAGCTGATGTTGCTACAACTTTAGCTACTTCAATAGAAGCGAATAATATAACACCCAATGTTCCCGCTCCACTAAATACTTTTAATAAACCACCAACAGATACATAAGCTACTGTACCCGCCATTATAACAGCCATAAATAGTATTAAATTTAATAAAGTTTTTTTCATAAAAATTTTTTATTTTACTAGTATTCTTTAACTATATATAAAATATTAGTAATATAAATTATAACACAAAGATTTCCGATTGGATAGAATGTATTTTATATATAAAATAAAAACATTATTTAATGCCTCTTTCTATTAAATTTCCACTATATGGCTCTACTTTAGTAACTGGACCTTATAATGTATCATTAAGTTTCCCAGGTCCAACTAGTATTATATCAAAATCTATTGGTTTAAAAGAATCATCCATTCTTTTAGTTCCTAATATTAGTTACATAACTAAAGTAATAGAAGGTAATTTAGGAATAGCAGATACTATGGTTAAAAAATCATTGTTTAAGAATTTATCAAATCCTATATCTACAAATTCTGAAGGTGTTTTTTCTAGATTCGCTGAGAATACCAACTCTGGTATTGGTGATATCAATAAACTTAAAGATGATAAAGGAAGATTAAAAATAAGAGAATCTGATATAAATCTAGAATTAGACAAGGATATTGGATTTAAAATGCTTGAAACGATTGCGTTGAAATCTGTATTCGAAACACAAAAACCTTATTTAGGAGTAGCGGCTATTGTTATAGACACTATCGTTGATATTGAAGAAATAATAGCTAGATTGGCTCCGCTCTTATCAGTTTCACCACTAACAACAAAATCTAAGAAACCAGCAGTAAATGGTGGAAGTGGTAAAAAACCAAAAGCTTTAGGGTTCAAAGGAAGTGATTCGATGGATAAGATAAAAGAACTTCAAAATTTAACTAGTGGTGGATCAACAAGTGGATAAAAGAACTTCAAAATTTAACTAGTGGTGGATCAACAAGTGATGAAGAGGGTAATATTAAAAAAGAAGACAATACTGATATCGACACAACCGAATCTAATATAGGTAATTTAAATAAAGACAGATATGAAATACTATCAACGGTTTATTCTACTGGAAAATTTGATCCAAATGTTAATTATAAGTATATTTATATTGACTTACCAATAGAGAAAAATGTTAAACCAAAATTAGAAGAAGAAAAAGAAGATGTTGATGAATTAGATAAATATAAACCAAAAACTTTAATACTAGGTATTTATAAGGAAAATGGATCTCCTTTAAAACCTAATGAAAAATTAAAAGCTAAAGTAATTAGAAATGGATTAGAAGAGGAAGTTGATACTCCTTTCAAAAAAGCTTCTTGGATAACACAATCCGATAAATGGAAATTAGGTGAAAACGCATCTGAGTGGCCATCTTTTAACGATCCTTATTATGTTTGGAAAAAAGGAGTATTACAAAAAACAAGCAATTCGAAACCTGATGGATATGATTTAAAAAAATATAAAAGAGGTGATAAAAATATTCTAACCAAAGAAGATGCTATAGAAGGAAATCCAGTCATATCTAAATTTGATAAAAGTGATACATCCGAGTATTTTAAATATTATGCTGATGTATTAGGATTTGAATTGAGTAAATCAGGATTACCTAAAAATGAGCAAATATCTATAAAATCTGATATACTTAAATCATTAGACATAAAACAACAATTAGAAAATTCTATTTTGTATGGTCAATTATCCAAAAACTCTATTTATAAGAACTCATTTCCAAGCTCTATGAGAAAGTTATTTAAACCTATTAAAATATTTTCTGCAGGAGCCGAAGCTGATGATAACCTTAAAAAATATGCTTTATCTGTTGGAGAGAAACCTGGTATGATTTGGATAGATCCAGAAACAGATTATAAATTAAAAGTTATTAAAGTTAAGCCAGCAACAAGTATTAAAGTTAATTCAGACACAAAAGAAGGAGCTACTGAAATAAAAACCGTTAGTTTATCCAATAATAATACTTTATTTAAATTCAAAGATAATGAACCTTTTAATATAAAATTAGTTAGGAACTTATCAAATGATACAATATCAGAAAATAATATAACTGAATTTAGTTTAAGTAATTGGAATTATGTAGAAAATAATGAGTTAAATAACCTTGAGACATATGACTTAGAAATATGGAGAGAAAGTCCATTTGAATTTTATAGAAAAAATTCAACACACACATGGAATATAACCAATGGTAAAAAAGCCGAAATCGATAAACAAGGTAAGTATTATTTTTATAAAGAATTTAGATTAGTAAATGGTGTTAGAAAAGAAATTCCTGCTTCTGGAATTATCGAATTAGAAAAAAACCAAAAGATTTTTGTAGAAAATAACAAAATAACAAAATGGATTTATTATGAAAATAAATTAGATGTTACTAATTTACCAGAATTAAATCAACAAAAAACATTCACAATTGATTTTAAAACTTTAAATGTTGATGAATCAATTAAAAATTCAGCTTCTTATTTAACACAAATAACTACAAATGATAACTCTCTTGGTAGAATAGTAAACCCAGCTGATTTAACTAAAGAAATTCTAGTCAATGGTAAATTTTCTAAAGGAAAGTATGGACATGGATCAAAAGAAGAACCACAAAGTGTCGATACTATTAAAAGGTTCATGTTAACAAGTTCTGATACTGAAACATACTATATTATAGAAGGTATTTTGGAAAGTGCTAATAATAATGAAGATGGTCCCGGTTCTTCAGATGAAAATTCAAATAACAATAAATCTGGATCAGGTGGTTATTATAGAATACCACACGCTTTAGGTGTTTTTAAAGTTTTTATAAAACTACTAATTAAAATATTTGCTAAATTAGTACCACAAGCTGTTAAATTAATAAATTTATTTAAAAATCCATTTTCTTTTATAGTAGATATAATAATAGCTAAGTTAGGAGAACACTTTGGTCCTTTATCTAGTGATTCTATAAATAAACTAAAAACTAGTTTAAATATAGACAAAAGTAAGTATAATTCAACTAAAAAGTATGTTAGAGCTAGACAAAAACCAATAACCGAATCACGATTAAAAAATTATGTTTATATAAATGAATATAGTGGTGAGTTAACAACACTTTTGGATGGAGCAGCATTAATACCTTTTGAAATGTTAGGTAAAAGTTTACCATTTGGTATGGATTTAAAAATGGATAGAATTTTGAAAAAGCCACCAGTTAAATTAATATTTCCTGATTTTAAAGGTAAATCAAGTAATGGTTCATGTGGTGGTGGTACTGGAACTGGTGGATCTCCGTTTAAGGATAAAACAAATAGAGATGATATCGTATCTTCTTTAAAGAATGGATCCTTACCAACTAATGAAGCTTTAAATAATTTAGATAATAGTTATCCATTTAATACACAATCTAATGTTAGAGAAGAAACTATTAATATACAATATTCCACTGGTGATTATTTACCTGGTGTTGATTATAATTATATTTATATTAATGAAGATGTTAAGTTGTTATTAGACCAAGTAGATGAATTAGTTAAAAAAGGTGATGATGAAAGTTTATTAAAAGCAAATCAGGTAATGAACCAAGCAGTAAATATTGACCCAAACAATAGTTACTTAAAGGGTAAGAAAAAAGAATTAAAAGATATTTTAGAAAATTCTGGATCCAATACACAACCTTTATTTAAATTACTATTAGGTGTTATTACTTTACCTATTAAAATAGTATTTTGTATAGTTGAGTATATTATGAAGTTTTTTAAGTCACTAACAAACCCAATGGCGCTACCAGCTAAAATAGCTGAGTTTCTATCATTTAAATGGATTTTAAAGTTTTTCACACCAAAAGGAATATTAGGAGCCATGGGTGTTAAATTTGATCCTCTTTTAATAAAAGTTATATTAGAAAAAGCATTTGCTAAAAAAGAAAATGGTGATTGGTTGGTATCTGATGATACTGAAATAGATAATATAACAGATGTTATAAATATAGCTCTTATAAAACCTTTACCAGTATACACATATGGAAACCTTAGACAAAATCCTAAAATACTTTCTTTATCTTTAATGCCTATATTAAATTTATTAGAAAAAATAATAAATGGTATAATTAAATTTTTATGGTCTATATTAGGAATAGAAGCTATTATTAAAGTTCCTTCTGTTAAATTATCTAGTGATGATGGAAGTTTATCGGCTGAAGAATTAAGTAAATTAATTAATAACGATAGTGTAGATGATTTATTAAATCCAATAGATGAATCTGAAAATGATGGAAGTGCTGATGGTACAGGTTCTAAATTAAATCAATTTGTTTATGAAGTTAAATTACCAAATGGTGATATAATCAAAAAAACTTCTTTAGAAGAATTGAACAAATATATTGAAAACAACTCTGAATTTAATTATGAGAAAAATTTCTAAACATATTTAAAAATGTTTCATATAAGAATAAAAATATTTTAATTATGCCAAAGTCTAAAACAAGAAAGAATCATAAACAAAAGCTAAAAGCTAGAAATTTAAAAATATCACATGATAAAAAACATGTTGAAAAACAAAGACAAAGAATATTAGAACAATTGATTAACCAAGAACAAGAAGCTGGTAAATTTGATGAAAATGTTAATAGAGAAGATTTAAGTGTTGATGTTAATGTTGGACCTGAAATTTAAAAGATTAAGTTGGATATAAAATAAAAGAAGGGTTTCTTTCTTTTCTTATAAAATAGTAAATCATTTGTATTTTTCACTCTTTCCTGTAATACGTGTCCGACTCTACAAGTTAATAACTTTCTAGTTAGTTCAGATTTTTCGGAGTTATTTTTTTCTAATTTACAATTAGTTAAATAGTTCGTTATGAAAATTATATCTTTTAATTTATTATCCATAATTATTATATATATAAATAATAAAAATTAATTTTTTGAATTATTAAAAATAATTACAAATATATGACAGAAAATGATGAAATATTAGAGTATTTAATGACATCTGACTTTGATGAAAACTTAACTAAATCTGAATTAAAAGCTTTGTTGATTAAATTCAGAGAGTTTTATCGTTATATGTATAGTGTTAAAGATAATAGAGTTATAGATAGAGATTTTAAAATAAAAAAATTTGAACAAGAAATTATTCACATAAAAAAAGAAATGATTAAATTATCTTTTGATAAATCAGAATTGGAAAACGAAAAAAACTTACTCAAAAGAAGGAAATTATCTTTTATGGAAAGGATAAGAGGTAAACTAGATATATAATAAATATTGACTAAACAAAACTTTTTATAAAGTTTGCAATATAAATAAAAAAAAATAATTTTTAATTATGGAATATCAGGATAAGTATGATAAACTAATAGAAATGATCACCGATGATTTTAATATCGATGATAAAGAATATAATCTTAAAGATGATTTCGAAAAGTTTTTCGTAAAAGGAAACAAAGCGGCTGGAGCAAGAATTAGAAAGATTATGCAAGAATTGAAAAATCTAGCACAAGAAGTTAGGGTTGATGTTCAATCTTATAAAAACTCTTTATAATCTTAATCATTTCCAAAAAATTTGGTAATAATATACTNNATNNNATCTAAAAGGTAGTTTTTTAACTATCTTTTTTTATGCTTACGAAAATTAATATATAACATAAATATACTTTTTTAAGATGAAAAAATTCAGTAAAATAGCTAAAGTTAAAGTAGCAAAAGAACCTAAACCAGTTGTTAAAGATAAAACTAATCTTGAATCATTCTCTGAAAAGGTTCAATTTTTAATGGATCAATTTTTAACTATACAAACATACGGACCAATTGATAGATACCAAAGAGCTGGTAACATCAAAATAAAAGGTAAAGACTTATTCCTAGAATCATTAATCAAATTAATAGANTCAAATAAAGGTAAAGANANTATATCAATACTTGAAAGTCTTAAAGAACAATCTAAAGATTGGAAATCTATTGATAATAAAATAGATTCTATTAAAGAAATTAAATTTGATATTGTTAAAGAATCTGACTTTATAAAATATAAAGAAGGTGTTTCTAAATTTTTAAGTAAATATTCAACCGATGATGAACTTTGTTTACTAGCAGTTAAAGAAAATGTTTCTGTTATGAAAAACAAAGAAGTAATTACAAATAAATATTTAGCTTGTAAATCTTTAAAAGAAGAAAATAAATTCACATCAGTTATAGATAACGTAATTGAAATATACGAATCAAAAATAAGCAAACTATAATTATTTTTTTAATATAATAAAAAAACCTTTATAATGATTAAAGAAAACTATATCAAAGAATACCTATCTAATATAAATTTTAAATCAGATGATTGGACAGTAGATTCTATCAAAGATGATTTAAAAAAGATGTTAGGTGAATATCCAGCAATTGATATCATTTATAAAAAAGATGTTTCTGTAAATGAAACAACAGGAGAAGCACAAGAAATTCATGGTATAGAAAAGTTCTCTGTTATATTCACTAACGAACAAGAAAAATTCCGTAAGATAGAAATTATAATTTAGTAGATGTTAGAATCAAAACCAATAGAATTAAGTATATTAGATTATATGGGTAAATTTGAAGGTGGTATAATGACTCTTATTGATGTTAAACACGATAGTAAACATTATAGTGGTACTTTCTTTTATACCGAAGATACTATTGCCTTAACCGTAGATAATTCATTAGAAGAAGAGTTAGGGTGTATTATAGAAGACCATATAAACTATAAAGAATTAGTATTTGATATACTAAAAAAAGTAGTTCCACATAAAGAACTTATAAATAGTATAGATGATATAGATCTAACCAATTATACTAACACAGAAGAGTAAACAATTCTTTCAATTAGCCATATAACATCTAAAATCTTTTATATGATAATTAATGAAATCGGAATCAGAGGATTTAAATCTTTCGGAAACAACGAACACGTATTTAAATTAGATGAAGAAAAAGGCCAATTAATATTATTGGCTGGTAGAAACGGAAGTGGTAAAACTTCCTTTATCTCATCTTTTGAATATATCTTATATGGTAAGGTAAGAGGTGGTAAAACTAAAAAATGGGCTACCTTATCTTCAATCCCTAATCGTATAAACGGTGAAACTTTAAATTATATAAAATTCAAATCAAATAACACAGACGTTAAAGTTAAAAGAGGTATCAGTCCAAATGTATTAGAATTACATGAAAATGATATCGAAAATACTAGAGCTGGTAAATCAAACATAGATAAAAAAATAGAAGAGTATATTGGTATGGATTTAGAAACATTTAAATCGTTCATATCAATGAGTATTTCGGATTTTAAAAACTTTATATCTTTATCTAATGATGAAAAGAAAATGTTATTAGATAAATTATTTAACTTAGAAGTTATTAATATTTTAAGTAAAATATCCAAAGATTTAAATAAAGTTAATAAATCAACTATGTCTTTATTAGAATCAGATATTCTAACATTAGACGATTCTATAAATTCTATAAACAAATCTATTGAAAGAACTTTATCTAAACAAAAAGAAAAGAAAGAACAAGATATTAAGGATGAAATTAAATCAATCAAAGATGAAGTAGATTCTAAAAAAGAAGAATATTTAGAACTTAAATCAAAGATTGAAAAAATTAAATTAAAAGAAACCGAATTAAGAAACATTATAGACACTGAAAAAGAATCTTATATAAATATCAAAAATGAAATATCAACTTATAATAAAGAAATAAGTTTATATGATTCTGGTAAATGTCCTACATGTGAAACTGATTTTACATCGGATCACTTTATTAACCTAAGAAGTTTATTGGTTGAAAAATTAGAAAAAGCTCAAGAAGTTAAATCGACTATTGAAGAAAGTGGTAAAGTTATCAAATCTAGAAAGATTAAATTAGATGAAATATCTAGAAAAACTAACGATACTTTTATTTCATTAAAATACTTTTTATCTAGTAGTAAAACTAAGATGTCTGAATTAAACAGAAAGTTAGAAGAAAGAAACGAACAAACCGAAGATAAGACTGGTATAGAAGAATTCGAAAATTCAATAAAAGAATTAGAAGAAAAGATAAGCCAAAATAAAGATAAGAAAGGAACTTGTTCTGAGAAAGAATTAATATACAAAGAACTAAATAATGTTTTTGGTGAAAATGGAGTTAAAAAATCTATTATATCTAATATTATTAAACCTATAAATAAATACATATCAGAAAATGTTACAAAAATGGGACTTCCGTTTGGTGTAGAATTAGATAACACATTCTCAGCTGAAATAAAACACTTAGGTTCGGTTATTGATCCTGAAACACTTTCAATGGGTGAAACAAGAAGAATAAACATAGCTATTATTGTAGCTTACTTAAAATTAATTAGAACAAAGAAACATATTAATATATTATTCTTAGATGAAGTATTTGCTTCTATTGATTTAGAAGGAATTGAATCTATACTTTCTTTATTGAAATCATTTGCGAGTGAATATAAAATAAATATATTTGTTGTTCATCACGCTATATTAAACGAAGAGGTTTTTGATAGAATATTTAAAGTAGATAAAAATGTGTTTACTAGTATAGAAGAAATTAGTTATGTAGATAATGAATTTTAATAAAAATTATTACAAGACATTAGGAGTTGATAAAAAATCGACTAAAGAAGAAATAAAGAAAGCTTATTATAAGCTTTCTTTTAAGAACCATCCAGACAAAGGCGGATCGGTTGATGTGTTTAACGAAATACATGAATCATATAAAGTTCTTTACTCAGATGAAAGATCTGAATATGATACTAAAAGTAAATGGGGAAATGATTATAATGAATATTATGAATTGTTTAACATAGATATAGAACTAGATTATGACAAAGAAAAGAAAAATCTAGAAAAGTTTAAACAAAATGAAATATTAAACGTTAAAGTAACGGTTGATGATGACTTTGATGGTAATATTGAATATCCTAGATACGTTAAGTGTAAGAAATGTGAAGGAACAGGTAAAGACATGAGTTCTAAGATAGAAATAAAAGATTCTCATGGTAACATACTAAAAACATTTGAAGCTATCGATGGGTGTGATTTCTGTGAAGGTGAGGGTAAAGATGAGAATGGTAACTCATGTTACTTTTGTAATGGTTCTGGTAAAGTAGGATTAAATCCTTGTAAAACATGTAATGGTGAAAAAAGAATATTAGGAAAACAACGATTAAAAAACATTAAATTAACTGGCGAAGAAACAAAAATTGACCACATGGGACATTGTTCTAAAAAAGAAAGTGGTAAAGTAGGTTACTTATTAATAGTTAAGAAACCTACTCTTTAGTTTTTATATCAATAGAATCGAATGGTATAGATTGACTTTCAATAAATGGAGAACTATTCAATGTATATTCAATGAAAGGTGATGTTCCTACTAATGGTTTTTGAATACCTTTAAATATATTACTTTCATTGAAATATTTAAAGAAAGGTATCATATCAACTTCATACATTTTTAAATTATCTATTGTTAGTTCAAAAATTTCAGTATCGTCAAAATCACCATAAGATAAGATATTCATATTAAGTTCTGTCTTATTAAAGAAATATTCTATTTTTCTTTTATTTGGCGTTGATAAAGAATTGACGTTTTTACTAACAGGTAAATAAGATGATTCTTCTTTTTTATTTATATTAGAAAAATTTAAAACAGGATATGAATTACCACCAACAACACTTTCTGTTATTTGTGATGAAAATGTATTTCCTGAAAAAATGATATCATATTTACTAATTTCTATTGATTCAAATTTTATTACCGAATATCTGTTTTTTTCTATATTTATTTTTGAATTGTTTAAAACACCTCCTTTATCAATAGTGGATATCTTTAGTTCCTTACCCAAGGTATTTATACCAGGATATGTTCTTTCAAAATTAATAGATGATGATAATCCACTATTTTTAGAAAAAGTCCATCCAGCATCATAAAAATAACTATCATCAAATGTTGATGATGAATCAGTATTAAAAGGATCATTGAATAAAGAAGAATCACCTAAGAAATCAGTGAATATTTTATATTTAGACCCTAATTT
>JGI24539J26755_10000342_pt1 | contig 21614 bp, 15 predicted proteins | sample NorSeaMetagenome_2_FD_26755 | JGI IMG/M metagenome (IMG submission 26755) | reverse complement strand
TTAAACGACGTTCAAAAGCAAGTATATAAACGAGTTTACCATAATATACCATATTTACTTAAAACAAAAGGTACAGTAGCTGGTATAAGAGCATTAATTACCTCTTATGGAATACCAGATACAATTTTACGAATTAGTGAATTTGGAGGTAAAGATAGAAACGAATCTCAGGATTATGATTTAAAACAAAATGTATTTAATTATGCATTTGATACTGGTCCACAAGGAAAAAGTTTTGTTTCTTCTTCATTTAGACCAAATTCTAAATTTAATCCTAAAGGAACGGATACTGATACTTATGGTTCACCTAATACAATACAATTTAGATTTAAACCCGCTAGAATACCTACTGCTTCTAATAATGTTGCTAGTAGTGATATAATATATTCTCAATCTTTATGGTTGAGTGATCAAACTGATAATACATTTGGATCTTTAGGTGCAGCAGTAGTATTAGAATATACAGGATCAGGATTTGTATCTGGTTCATATTCAGGATCTATAGCTAGCCCTTATGATAATTGGGGTACTCTAAAATTTTACCCAGATTTAGAATATAACCCAACTATTTCTGCTAGTTTATTTTTTCCATTCTTTAATGAAGATTGGTGGTCAGTACAATTTACTTTTACTGGAAGCGGAACTACTACAACAGGATCTTTATTTGCTGCCAATGAAATTGATGGCAAAATTGGATTTAGTGGTTCAGATTTTAAAACGGAATTAGATGCAAGAGCCTGGTATAGAAGTGATTTTGCTGCATTAAATATTAACTCAGCTAAAACAATTAATAGTGAAATTTATGAACCATTTTCTGGATCATTCCAAGAATATAGAATGTTTATTCCAAGAATTAGTGAAAGTAAATTCTTTGATTATACTGTAAACTCATATTCGGATGAAGGTAATACAATAAATAGTACACCTAATGAGTTATTATTTAGAGCAGCTTTAGGAACACAATTAGATACTGGTAGTAGAACATCTATCCATCCTAGAGTAACTGGTTCAACAGTTCAAATTACACAATCATTTGCTGATAATACAAGTACATTTTATACAAGTAGCGCTAAATGGGTTACAAATGTAGAAGATATATTTCAAGATCAAGTACCAGCAGGTATAAAAAATAGAATTACAAATAAAATACAAGCTGAAAGTTTAATTTTAGCTGAAGCACCGTATGGTTATCAAACACCAACATCTTCACAAGCAACAATTTCAAGTACTAATAACGATACAACAACATTATCTGCCTTAGAATCTATACAACAACAATCATTTGTTAGTCAAAGTTATACTCCTANCGTTAATTATTTAGAGGTAGCATTTTCACCNGCAAATCAAATTAATGATGATATAAATGCACAATTAGGNTATTTTAATTTAGGAGATTACATTGGAGATCCAAGATTTATTTCTTCATCTGATTATAGTTACCCAAATTTAAATAGATTAAGAGATTCATATTTTGAAAAATATATAAAAGGATATGATGTAGTTGATTTTGTTCGTTTAATTAAATTCTTTGATAACTCATTATTTAAAATGATTAAAGATTTTACTCCTGCTAGAACAAGTTTAGCTTCTGGTGTAGTAGTAAAACAACATTTATTAGAAAGAAATAGACAAAGACCGGCTCAAGCTACTTCATCCCTACATGATTATGAAGGTTTAGTAGTAAACTTACCAAAAGATTACAGCTCAGGTTCAACAGATTTCCCTCAATATTCAACTGAAGGCTCCGCTATATACAAATTTACAGGCGGTACTGGTGGTTCATTTGAAAGATTTAATGGTTTATCTACATACCCATCAGGATCAAAAGGTTTGGGACCAGATAATATATTTAACTTAACACAAAGTTGGAGCGAATCAGCTGATTATTCTATAATTAATGGTGTTAATTTTAACCAAAGTAATTCATTCTTTATAAGCGCTAGTGGTGGTGCAGGTAAATACCCAGGTAGATCTGTATTTGACCATAGTGACCAATCAGAATTTTATGATGGTATATTTAGTGGGTCAAATGTATCTGTTTTTGTACAACCTTTAAACCCGGGATGTGAACCTTATCTAAGAGTATCAGATACTCCTATTAATTATAGAGTATTATTTTATTCTTATACAGACGCTATACAAGGTTCTGTAACGAGACAAAGTTTTTTACAAAATACAAATTCCCCATTACCGGGAGAAGCTTGGGTAGCCTCTTCTAGAAATTCTCCGTTTAATAGTACTGTTAAAGATATAAAACTTGCTAGTGTTGATTTAAATGGAAACCAAGTAGGTGATTATTTACTACAAGAACAAACAATAGAAATAATATATCCTGATGCCTCTCTTCCAAATGGAAGAACATCAACTGAATATTTTATTGAAGGTGTTATTAATAATGGAAATAATGTTGCTTTAAATATAGCAAATAGTTTAGATAATTATATAACAGGTTCAATAAATGGTGGGTCTGATGATTTTACGCTAGTAGATGCTAAAGGAACGTTTTTTAATTATGGTGGAACAGATAATAATTCTCAAGGGGCATTTTTAAATCCCTCAGTAAATGTGATGAGCCAAAATATATATTTTTGGGGAGATATGTCTCTAAATCCAATAACTCCTTTTATTGACACCCAAGGTTATTTTAATCCTGGTGCTAATAATGTAAATACTGATGATATACTATCAGATGTTACTAATTTTAGCAGTGGGTCTTATAGTTTAGGGATGACACCTAATATACCTTTATTTTTCTCATGTTCTATAGCATATAGCGCTTCAATATTGGGTATATCCGGAGAACCAATTACAGCTTCTGGTATCTACCATTCTGCAAGTAATAACGTTGGTGGTGTATATAACCAAACCTTTACTATTGATGATTCTACAGGCATACCCTCTTCTGGGGTATATATACCTGCACCTGCTATAGAAACTGTTTCAAATGAGACTACTTTCTATACAGGTTACAATAGTCTAATACCTGGTAATTCTGCCTCTTGGTATTCTTCCTCAGACGAACCCTTTTCTACAACCCCACCATCAGGAATAAAACCAGATTCTGATAATTTAGCAGGTCACCCACAACTTATAAATTTAGGAACATCTTCCTTTGATTGGTATTACCCTGCATTTACTTTTCAACATATAACACCTGCACCCGCAAATCCAACTACCTCACCTACAAGTTTTTCAGGTAGTTCAGGGAAGTTTGGAAATGATGATTTTTACTATGAGACCCCTCCTGGTGGATTAGTTGGATTCAATAGTGATGTTGATGTAGCTACTAGATATAATAAAGATGGGGCTGTTGGGATAACTAAAGAGGCATTTGTTGAATATTTTGAAAGTTTATATCAGTTTAATAACCCTCCATTTAATGTCTCAGCAACCCCCTCTTGGACTTTCTTACAAACTATCCAAATGCAGGCCTTAATGTATTATACTGTAGAAGCAACAACAGGTGATGATTTTGGGTGTGGTGGGTTTGTTCAATCAGCTACTGGTTCAAGTTATGCCAACGCTATAGATGAAGATGGTTTAGATAAATTTACAACATTTTCATCATATCCAGCAGCACCAGCTGTAGGATCTCGAGGTTTTTTCTCAAATGCCGTAGAATCTAGTGGTACTACTACATCAAAATTAACTTATGAAGATGGTAATACAGGTTTTTGGAGAGTTACACAATCATTTTATAATGTTCAATTTACTAATCCTACCCTTTTTAATAACCAAAACGCAAACCGAAGAGAAAGATTATGGTTTAAACCTTATATACAAGGCCTTGATGCCGATATAGTAGATTATAAAATTTCAGATTTAAGAATAGTAGTAAATTCACCTATATACCAGGGTGCGGCTAATCAAAACACACTTCCATTAATAACTGATACTGTAAGTGGAATTACCGGATTTCCATGGTCAGAAACTCCTTCCAGCAACAACTCCAACTTTTTTGAAGATGGGCTACAGAGTACATCCCTATCAAGTAACCCCACATCAAATGACGTTAATCTTTTAAATTCATTATTACAAACTCGTCCTTGGAGTGTTAATGTACAACCTCTATTAATGAAATTGAGTGCGAGTCAAGCAGATGTTGACCATAATACAGGAGGAAGCCCATCTGTTTTTCCTACTCCTGTAGTTGGTAAACCCGTTCCTATTGCGTTTGGTCCAAATGTTAAACATATAACTGATGTTGGAACAGGTGCAGAACAATTAGAAGTAGTAGACTTCGCTACATTATTACAACCAGATACTTTCCAATTAGGTATAATAAATGCTGATTATTCTGGAAATGATAATCAGAATTTAGGATATACTATAAACGAACCAGGGGATATATATTATGTGGAATATAGTATGTCACGATTTAATAGTCAATTAAATCCCGCAAATAAAAATATCCCAATTTCATTCCCTATAGGGGTTAATGATACAGGTAGTAGAATTATTATTTCCCAATCTGTAAATGATTTAGAGGAAGATGCTTCGATATCAGCATCTATATATGTTACCCAAGGAAGCATATCAGACCCAACATTAATTGGGGCTACTATAGTAAATGAACTTGCTTTTACATCTAATGATGAAACAGCAACAGGACGTGTTGCTATTACTGGTTCTATAAATATAGAAGCAAATAATTATACAGTAGATGATGCCTTTAGAATGGGTGTTTCTGTTGAAAAAAGTTTTGGGTATGGTTTAACTATTACAGAATATTCTATGAGTATATTTAATAGTAGTTCTAGATGGTCTCCGTTTAATGATGCTACTAGAATGAGTAATAATAACCTTAATCTAGAAGCAAATAACTATAGAGAACCCTTAAGTACACCCTTTATTATACAAACATATTATGGTAATGGTATATTACCATTCCAATATGCTTTAGATTGTCAACCTTTACTAAACAACTTTGTTAACCAAAGACCAAATCCATACTTAATGGATATTGATTACAATTTTCAAGGTAATACTATATATTTTTCTAGTTCAATAGCACCAGTTAACTTCTTACAGATATTATCAGGAAGTGCTGTTAGAGCCACTGTTCCAGAATCAAATTACACCCAACAATCCTTCATTAACCCAAGGTACAATGGTGTAAAATCTACAAGTAAAGAATTAAATGTTTGGAGTATTGGAGATACAGGAACATATGGTAAAAACCCAACAGTAGAATTAAGAGATGCTTATTTTGGATATTTTAATGATCTAGACGATCCATATCCAAATATTAATGGTTTAACTAGAGTTAATCTAAACTATTTAATTGATGAACAAGGTAATGCTTTACCACCATCAATTCAACCAATAACTATAGATACATTTAAAGCAGTTTTTCCTACAACAACATTAGGTAAAATAGCAGCAAAATCTGGAAAAAACCAATATAAAACTTTAGGAGATCCTGCACCAATAGAACGTATAATGGAATATGTTTCTCCAGTTATATACTCACAAAATTCATCAAATAACTACACTAATATTATACCATTATCAGGTTCAGGATATATTTCAAGATATGATAATGATGATGAAACTAGTATAAAATTTGGTAGATTTACAGCTTTGGGTACAGCATCGATAGATACTTCCATCCCACAACAAACAGTAGAATATTATCTAGATCCTAGCGAAGCAGTAACTCTCCCTTCTCAAACAGAAAATATTGATGTTTGGGCTGCAGGAAATAACCAAGCAGCTAAGTATTCCACTAGTTGGGGTAGTATTGGAAATGATTTAGGAAATGAACAAATTATATCCATGCAAACTTCAATTGTAACCACTTATGTAAGTGAAACAAATAGAACTAGAGATGAATTAAAGTTTGAAATACATATGGAAACGGGTTCTCAAGACCCTAGTACCGAAGTAACATTTAATCTTGAAGACATTACAGCTAAAGTAACAACAACTAATGGAACAGTAACAAATATAGGAAGTGTTTTAGGGTATAGTTGGTTTAATTTTCAAAATATAGTAACCTACGAGAGAAGAAAAAGAAGAGGAGTTAATGGTTGGAATGGTTTTGGTTTTAATAGATGGAGGTATACATACGTTCCAATTCCAACAGGAGGTATAGTATGTACTGTAGATTGGGAAATGTATAAAACTTTAATTGACTTAGGAATATATAGAGATAAAGTACACACAGAAATAGCTGCCATAGAATGGATTATTACTGCAAATTCTGGTGCATATACAATTAAAGTAGGAGATGCTATAAACTGGAGAATAAAAGGTAGATTTAAAAATAGTACAAGAAGTAGAGAACCACAAGGGATGTTTTTCCCAAGTACATATCAAGGATCTTACACCCCAGTTAATATACAAGGTCAAGGTGCTAATGATTATTTATTAGCAGAAGCTAATACAGCACAAGCTCCATTTTGGGTACGTTCATCAACTAGTAATGATTCCTTAAATAATGGTCCACTTTCTTCAAGTGTATTAATAATGTCTTCTTCAAACATGAATGAAGCATATGGTACAACTTTCCGTCAAGGAGATATGGAATACTTCCCTGGACCATCTCAATATTTCCCTGGAGGTGTAGAACCAAGGGGAACAAATTTTGATCCAATAAGATATACAATATCACTACAAGAAGGAGATGAAATTAGATTTGGTAATAATGAAAATTTTGCATATAGAATTTTAGAAGTATTTGCACCCTCTGAAAATATAGTAGGTGGTAAAGGTAGATTAAAAATTGTAGTAAATGGAATAGTACCAACCTCAGTAAATGGTGATTTCTTCTTAGTAAGAAGACCGGTTGTTAATCCAAATTCATTATATTTAGATCAACCCTTCCCATATGCAACATTATCAAGTGCTAGTATTGGTACATTTATAACAGCACCAGGAGCTAGTGCTAGTTTTGCACAAACCGGAAGTGCGTCTATAGGACAAACAGGATCTGATGGTTCTTATACTGCTTCATATAGTGACTTGGAGATCGCAACTACCCCTGGTATATTGTATCCTGACTTCCCAACGGAATATCTAATACAAAGTGCATCATCCATAGTAAATGATTTAATTTCCAAAGGAATAATAGAATCTTAATAAGAACATATATTTATAACATATAATAACAATTTATATAATAACACAACATGGGATATTTAAATAACGCAGTAATTACAGTTGATGCTATATTAACTACAAAAGGAAGAGAGGCATTATCTCGTAATGATGGTTCTTTTCAAATCACACAATTTGCTTTAGGAGATGATGAAATCGATTATACACTTTATAATCCAAACCATCCATCTGGTTCTGCATACTATGGAGAAGCAATTGACAATATGCCTCTATTAGAAGCATTTCCAAGTGAACTTCAAATAATGAAATATAAATTAACTACATTACCTAGAGGTACATCTAAATTACCTGTACTAGATTTAGGATATGCAGCAATTACAATGAAACAAGGTGCTCAATTATCAATTACACCTCAAACATTAAATTATTTAGGAAACGAACAAATATTTGAAACATCAGGATATAGTGCTACTATAGGAGATGTTAGATTACTTAACACATTTGTAGGACAAGGTATACAAACAGATGCTGCAATAACAGCTAACCAAAATGCTACAGTTACTATTGGTACTAGTGTATCTAAAACAATAATTGGTACACAGGTTAATTTAACGGCAACAACAATAAACACGTTGTTTGGTTCTAATTCACAATTAAGAACAACTTTAACTGTAACAGGATTAGATAGTGGAGCAAGAATAACAGTACCATTAACAATAACAAGACAAACATTAACATCATAAAGATATGGCCTTTAAAAGACTAGACCCAGAAGATTTTTTAGTAAGTGCCGATTCGGTAACTTCAACAGTATGGAGTAACAACTCTCCTTCTTTAAATACTTATAACACCTCTTCTGTACAAAGAGAAGGCTCTTCAGGTCCTTATTATTTAAGTGTATACCAAACATCCTCAGATTTAGACACAGCTGCGGTACAATTTCAAATTGCTTACGGAAATAGGCAAGGTGGTGGAGGTGTAAATTTTGATCAATCAGTATCTTTTGTATCACCAACAACTACTATTTATGGTCAATATAGAACATTAATACTAGAAGATGAAAATTCATCTTTTGTTTGGGGTGATACTGTAACTGGAAGTGCTGGTAATGATTTTTATGCCCTAAGTGTAGAAAGAGCAAGATATAAAGAAACTTTACTACCTGGAACTATAAATTTAACTCTATCTTCAAGTAGAACGGATGTAGCTTACACTCAAATTCATTTAACTGATAACTCCGGTATGGTAACTTTACCAACTTACTATGGTACCCAAAGAGTATACCAAATGATTAGTGGTTCTGATGGTGTTGCGTATGATGCAGGTTCTGGTGGAACCGGTTATACTCCTAATAGTGGTTCTTATGGTTGGTTTTGCCCAGACATTTCAACTATATTATTAAATGCTGCGGCATTAAAAGGAAATAATACACTTGATGGAGGTATAAACTTAGCTACAGATGATGCAGGAGATACTAATGCTGAAAACCCTGTTAAATTATTTAGTGTTATATCAGGTTCAACCGGAAACACAAATGGTAATATATTTGAATTAAACTCACAAGAAACAATTGCTTCGGATTATATATTTATTAGAGCAAGAAATAGTGAATTTAATTACACTGAAAATCCATCATTTATATCAGGTTCAAGTGGTGAAGTAATTTATCCTTACTTTATTAATAACCCACAAACCTTCCCAACAACAGTTGGTTTATATAATGATGGGAATGATTTATTAGCAGTAGCTAAATTATCAAAACCAATCCAAAAAGATTTTACAAAAGAAGCTCTAATTAGAGTAAAACTAGATTTCTAAAATGAATGAGCGCTTACAAACAATTCAACACCCAAAATTTAATTGTATCTCCATTTGAGGTAAATAAAGGATTCCGCTTTGTAGGTGGTGATGCTTTAACTGGCTCTAATGTAGGTATAAATAGATATTTAGGTGCAAACGGTAATTATATTATTTCGGGTAGTGAGTTAACTGGTCAAATACCTGGTCAAGAAATTCCTAAAGTACTTGTTTATGACTCAATTAAACAATTATACTACACAAACTATATTTCTGGTAGTGGTGGATTTACCCAGGATGCTACGACATCCAGTATTTTATTAGGTGCAAATAGTGAAGGTAATACCCTTATAGGTAGTGGTCCACAATCTAATTTTTATAATTACGAACAAACTACTCTTTGGCCCAATAAAGATTTTCCAACAGCAAGTTTAGCTACCTCTTCAGTTTCAGTAGGTGTAATATCTATCCCCTCTAAATTGTGGGGCGATTACATTCAACCCGAATCTTTTTACTTAAATGGACCCAGTGGTTCGATTTATGATGATGGTGAAGGTAGATTATTATGGAAACACCCTAATTCACCAGCTACAAAATATGAATATATGATGGGTAACATTATTTACCAACATGGTATTGTTACTTTATTTGATTCTAATACAGTTGGAGATGAACCAAATGCTGTTTATGGTACTGCATTTTATGGAACAAACATTTATGGTGGTGGTAGAGTAGAAAGAGAAGATTTTATTAATTCATTTATTTCTGGATTTAATGTTACAATGTCATTTTCTAGTTCATATAAATTATTTGAAACACAATACCAAGTAACATTTACTGAAGATGAATTTAATTATTCATTAAATCCCAGTTCGGTTACAGGTAGTCAAATACCAACTAAATTTTCAGGAAGTGATATACAATGGGAAAATACCGCTTCTATTGGTAAACCATTTGATTTTGTAACAAGCTCATTTTTTAGCCCCTACATAACTACTGTAGGGTTATACAATGAAGATTATGAATTATTAGCGGTAGGTAAACTAGCACAACCCTTACAATCTTCTCCTACTACAGATACCACAATTTTAGTAAATATAGATAGATAGCTTATATTTATAATAAACAACATTTAAAATGGCAAAAGAGTTAAAGTACATAACAGACATAATACAAGGAAATATTATAGATTCTTGGCATGTTTCACAATCGGTTGAAGCCTTTTCTGCTGCAACTGGTGTTCAACAAGATTATGATATATCAGTATCTGGGTCTTTTAAAGTAACAGGTTCACAATTTATAAAACCTAATACTCTTCTTAACCAAACAAAAAATTACATATTATCTTACGATAATACAACGGGTCAAATATTTAAAATGTTAACCTCTAGTATTGAAGATGGAGATGATGAGCAAGAAGTTTATAGAACTGGGTCAAGTGATAATAATATAATACCAAATAAATTTGGTACTTTTGATAACACGGGTACTAATTCTGTAATTGCCTCTGGTAATAATAATAAAATCAATAAAAATTGTAGTTTTATAGGAAGTGGTACATTAAACACAGCATCAAATTGCCTTTCTGCTNTAGTAGGTGGATCGCAAAATAGTATAAGTGGTAATTATGAAAGTGGTTTTATAGGGACTGGGCTTTTGAATTGTATTGACCTTTCTAATCAAAGTGGAATTGTAGCAGGGAGGCGAAATTGTATAGGAGATTCTAGTGGTACTCATTTTATAGGGGGAGGAGTTTGTAATACTGTTGGTGGTTATTCCGATTCTAATTTAATTGTTGGTGGTGTAAATAACTGTATAAATAATGGTAGTCAGAGTACTTCAATTGTTGGTGGTTCTGGTAATACTATCTCCAATTATACTTGTGCTAAAGTAATAGTAGGTGGTAGACTTAATTCAATATCATCAACAACTTCAGCATACTCATTTATAGGAGGAGGTTGTCGTAATAAAGTAACAGGAACTAGTGCTGTTATAGTAGGTGGTACATTAAACACAGCATCATCAGCTTGTAGTTTTGTAGGAGGTGGTGATAAAAATCTAGCATGTGGGGGTTATTCATCTGTAGTAGGTGGTACATTAAACACAGCATCGGCAGCACGTAGTTTTATAGGAGGTGGAGAAAATAATAAAGTTATATCAATAAGTCCATCTATAATAGGTGGAGGTTCAAATAATATAATTGATGGTTCTGGTTTTGCATTTATAGGAGGTGGTCAATCTAATACAATTTCTGGATATTATTATAATGTTATAGTAGGTGGTTTAACTAATAAAAATACCGGGTATAATTCTTTTATAGGAAGTGGTCAATTTAATACAATTAGTGGGTATTGTAGTTCAATAGTAGGTGGTACATTAAACACAGCATCAGCAGGTTGTACCTTTATAGGAGGTGGTGATAGAAATATAGCATGTGGAATTAATTCATCTGTAGTAGGTGGTATATTAAACACAGCATCAGCAACTAGTACTTTTATAGGAGGTGGTGATAGAAATATAGCATGTGGAATTAATTCATCTGTAGTAGGTGGTACATTAAACACAGCATCGGTCTTATGTAGTTTTATAGGAGGTGGTTGTAGTAACTCTATTTCAAACTATGATGCTACTAATAAATTTGACATAATTGTAGGTGGTGAGAATAATACTATATCTAATGCCTACAATAGTTGTGATAGTGTAATAGTAGGGGGTAAAAATAATACAATATCTGGTTATTATGGGCAATTTCAATTTATAGGAGGAGGGTGTAATAATACTGTAACTACTGATGGTCGTTTTGGAAGGGGAGTTATAGTAGGTGGTAGTAGTAACCAATTAAAGGGTGGTGCTGTAGGTGATGGATTTATAGGAGCAGGTTCTAGCAATGATGTATGTAATGGTGGTTATATTGTTGGAGGTATCTTAAATTTATCATGTGGTAATAGTGATTTTATAGGAGCAGGAAGAAATAATTCAATCTCAGGTTATGCCAATGAAGAAAGTGCTATAGTAGGAGGACGTTGCAACACAATCTCTGGTGCCTCCTGTAAACAATCCTTTATTGGAGGTGGATGTAAAAATATTATAAACAGTGCAAATAATGCCGTTATAGTAGGTGGTATGTTAAACACATCATCAGCAGCATGTAGTTTTATAGGTGGTGGATCATGTAACCAAGCCACTGCACTTTTTTCATCTATTGTAGGTGGTACATTAAACACAGCATCAGGAGCTTGTAGTTTTGTAGGAGGTGGAAAATGTAACCTAGTAAGTGTCCAATTTTCAACTGTAGTAGGTGGTATTTTAAACACAGCATCAGGAGCTTGTAGTTTTGTAGGAGGAGGAAATAACAACAGTATATCTGCTGATTATACTGGTAACAGTATTGTTGGAGGTCAATCAAATAAGATTTGTTGTGGCACAGGAGCTAATTTTATAGGGGGAGGAATTCTAAATAAAATCGCTGCTCAAAATAGTAGTGTAAATTCTATTGTAGGAGGTTGTTGTAACACTATTAGTTCATGTTATCAAGATGCTTATAATATTATAGGAGCTGGACGTTGTAATACTATTAGTGATTATGGTGCAACTCATAATTTTATAGGAAGTGGTTTTAATAATACTATTAGTGGATATCAAGCAAATCACAGTAGTATTGTAGGTGGTTCAGCAAATACCATTTCAGGTTATACCTGTTGCTCAGCAATTTTAGGAGGTTGTGGTAATACGGTTAACCATAGTTGTACATTTATTTTAGGTAAGAACCTAACAACTACTACTTCTCAAACTACTTATATGAATAATGCTACAGTGGCATGTCATTTACAAGTTGGTGGTACTACTACAATGAATTCTACTACAGGTAGAATTGATGCAAGTAATGATGTTGTAGCGTTTGCTACTTCTGATAGAAGATTAAAATGTAATATCAAACCTATAAAAAATGCTTTATGTAAAGTAATTGGAGTAACAGGTAATACATTTGATTGGAAAGAATTAACTAAAGAAGAAATAAAAACTATACATGGTAATACAGGTAGAGATGTAGGTGTAATTGCCCAAGAAATCGAAAAAATACTACCAGAAGCTGTTACAACTCGTGATAGTGGGTATAAAGCCGTTAATTATGAGAAAATAATCCCACTATTAATTGAAGCAATTAAGGAACAACAAAAACAAATCGACGAACTTAAATCTAGATTGTAATGGCATTACCAACTTCAGGACCTTTAAGTATAAATGATATTAGGGTTGAATTAGCGGCATCAGCAACTAACCAATCTTTAGGTACATTTAGTGATACTGCAGGATTTGCGGCACCAGATGCTATAACTGATTTTTATGGTTTTTCAAATATTCCTACAGGTTTATCTGGTGAATTGTATAGTGATAATTTAGGATCTTCTACATCTTGGGATATATTTCAAGGAGCTAATGAAATTGATTTATCTCCATATAATGGAAGAACATGCAGACTAGCAGTCCACTACTCAAACGGAACTACAGGAACTTCATATCAAGGGGATTTTCAAATAGGATCTATTGTTACACTAGGAACAACTACTTTAAATTTTCAAACAAGTTTAACTGACTGGCAAACAACTAGAGCAAATACCGCAGCAACTTCAACAGCATATAACGCTGCTACTTTTTATACTTTAGCCGATGGAACAACTTCCCAAAGATGGAACAGAAGAAATACAAGCGCTCCACCTTCTAGTGGAACCGGTTTAGCTCCTGATAATAACTATCCACCAGGTACACAATATTATGCTTATACTGAAACTAGTGGGGGTTCTATGTTAGGGTTTGGATTCTGGCTTAGAAGCCCAGCAGTTACTTTTGCTTCAAATGGTAATGATATAGAACTAGCAATTGCTCATTTTGGTAGTAATATGGGAACATACAAAGTATTTTTAGACGTTACGGTTTAATTAACTTTTTAATATTTATAAAATATGGATTATTATTGGAACATAGGAAATTTAACAAGACACTCATCTGATGGGTTAGTATATAATGTAGAGTACACATACGAGACTTGGGCAAGTAGTTCGGCCGTAAGCAAAGGGGGTACAGTTATAGTTACTGGATCACCATCCGATCCTAATTATATTCCCTTTGAGGATTTAACCTCAGATATAGTATTAGGATGGATTACAGGAAGTTTTGATATTCCTGCTATGCAAACTGAATTATCTGCTTCCTTAAATGAATTATTAACCTCCCAATCAATTGCAGGAACACCCTGGTAAAAATATAAAAATATAATATGTATAATAAATAATAATAATAAATAATAATAAAATTATGAATCACGTTTGGAAAATCTATGATTTAAAAAGAGTAATAGCAGATGGTATAGTAACTAAAGTTACCTATGCATGCGAATCAAATAAAGATAAATCTTCAACTAGAAAAATAGGAGATACAGAACTAACAGGATCCGTAGATGATGCTGATTTTATAGCTTTTGAAGATCTTACTGAGGAAATAGTATTAGGTTGGATTACTAGTTCAATAGATACATCTATCTTTGAAACAGAAAATTCTTCTTCTATAGCACAACAAGTTATTCAAAGAGCAGCTATTACAACAAAAAGTGGTACTCCTTGGTAAAATAGTTTTGAGTGTTTAAATAGGTTTCGTATATTGTTTTAGTAAAAAAAAGTTATAAATTTATGAATATTATATTCCAAATAGAAGGGGGTCTTGGTAAATCTATCATGGCTACTGCAATGGTAAAGGTTATTAAAAAACGTTATAAAAATGCAAATATAATAGTAGTAACAGCTTACCCCGATGTTTTTCTTAATAACCCTGATGTCTTTGAAGTTCACCACATAAATCAAATAAATGGTTTATATCTTAAACTTATAAAAGATAAAAAATGTAAAATCTTTACAGAAGATCCTTATCGTAATTCTGATTTTATTACTGAACAACCTATTCACCTCTTTAAAACTTGGTGTAAAATTTATGGTTTAAATTATAATAATGAACAACCACAAATTTATTTAACACAACCTGAAATAGATTATTTTTCTCCTTTCTATAAAACGGATAAACCTATCTTAGCAATCCAACCTCATGGTGGTCCTGAAGGTTTAGGATATCAATATTCATGGACAAGAGATATACCAAGTACTAATGTTAATGAAATAATTGAACATTATAAAAATGATTATACTATTATTCATATTAAACGCTCAGATCAAATTATATATGAAAATACATTACAAGCATTAGATGGTTTTAGAAGTATAGCTATATTATTACAAATAGCAGATAAAAGATTATTAATAGATTCTTTTGCCCAACATTTATCTACAGCTTTAAATAAAAAATCTACGGTATGTTGGATATCAACAAAACCAGAAATATTTGGTTATAAAAATAATATTAATGTTAAATCAAATTACTTTACTAAAGAACCAAATTTAGTATCTGCTGTATATAATCCTTTTAATTTAGCACAAGATATCTCATCTATACCATACAATAATTTAAATGAGATATTTGATACAAATAAAATTATAGAATCTATAAATAAACAATAATGGAACAAATATTTTTTCAATCTTCACTTCCTAGAGCAGGTAGTACTTTATTACAAAATATATTAGGTCAAAACCCCGATTTTTATGCTACCCCAACATCAGGAGTGTTAGAACTATTATTTGCAGCTCGCCAAAATTATACAAATGATATTGGTTTTAAAGCACAGGACCCAGATTTAATGAAAAAAGGATGGCTTAATTTTTGCCGTCAAGGTATCGAAGGATTTTTTAATGGTATTACTAATAAAAAATATATAGTTGATAAATCAAGAGGATGGGGCATTAATTATAATTTTTTAAACTCTTTTTATTCAAAACCTAAAATTGTTTGTATGGTTAGAGATTTAAGATGTATATATTCTTCTATGGAAAAAAACTTTAGAAAAAATCCTGAAATGGATCCAGGTATTGTAAATTGGTCTGAAATGAAGGGTACAACAACAGCTAAAAGGGTTGATTTATGGGCACAATCCCCTCCTATTGGTATAGCATTAGAAAGATTACAACAAATTATGACTGAAGGGATAGATAAAAATATTCTTTTTATTCGTTTTGAGGACTTAACATCAAATCCTCAAACCGAACTAGATAAAATATATGATTTTTTTGGAGTAGAAAGATATCAACATGATTTTAAAAATGTAGAACAGTTAACTCAAGAAGATGATACCATTCATGGTATATTTGGTGATCACACAATACGTAAAGAAGTTAAACCTATACCTCCAACATACAACCATTATTTAGGAGAAGAGTTATCTCAAAATATAATTAATAGCTACCCTTGGTTTTATAAATATTTTAAATATTAAATTATGATATATTGGCTTACAGGACAACCCGGCTCTGGAAAAACAGTTTTAGCAAACATGCTTAAAGAAAAATATCTACCTCACGCTTATCGCATAGATGGAGATGAAATGAGAGAATTATTTACAAATAAAGATTATTCTATAAAAGGTAGAATAACTAACGTAGATGCTGCTCAAAAAATTGCTCATTATTTACACAATCAAGGTAAAGATGTAATTGTTTCTTTAGTATCCCCCTATTTAGATCAAAGAGAAGAATTTAAGGACATAATGGAGTGGCAATTGCAAGAAATTTTCGTATATTATGATATAGATAAAGGTCTTAGAGGTAGAGAAAATTATCATGTGTCTCAATTTGGGGTCCCTGAATTAGATTATATTGATGTTGATACTACTATTCAAACACCTGAAGAATCATTAAAAATAATAGCTAAAAAAACAGGGTTATATGAAAAAATACTTAGCACAAGCAGCCTTTAAATCATCAGATAGTAAAATAAAGTATTCGATGTATATTGGGCGATGGCAACCTTGGCACCAAGGGCATCGTTGGTTAATTGATCAACGTTTAGATGACGGAAAAAACGTATTAATTTGTATTAGAGACATTGAACCTGATGAAAAAAACCCATGGACTTCGAAAGAAGTAGAAGCAAATCTTCAAATCGAACTAAAGGATTTAATAAAACAAGGTAAAGTAAAAATAGTTATTATACCCGATATTGAATCTATAAACATAGGTAGAGGTGTAGGATATGATATAATAGAACACGTACCACCTGAAGAAATAAGGGATGTATCTGCTACTAATATTAGAAAACAAATGAAAAAAGATGGTAAGTTATAAAAGACATATTGCAAAAACAATATCTTGGAGAATAATTGGAACAATAGATACAATAATACTTTCAGGAATTATAACAGGTTCTTGGGAGTTGGGTTTAACTATAGGAGGAATAGAAGTTATAACTAAAATGGTATTATATTTCTTACACGAAAGATTTTGGTATAAATTTTTAAAATTTGGAGTAAATGAAAAAAAGTAAATTTAATTCCTCTAATTATAAGATTTGTTTTTTAGCACCCCACCTTAGTACTGGTGGGATGCCTGCTTTCTTATTAAAAAGAATTCAAACCTTACTAAAATATACTGAAGTAGAAATTTTTGTTGTAGAATGGTGTAATTATAGTCCTACATTTATTGTTCAAAAAGAGCAAATTAAAAAGATAGTAGGAGATAATTTTTTTAACTTTGGAAGTTTAGATAACACTGAAGTAGGAATACACGGTTCAAAAGAAGATTTTATTGATTTTTTATATAAAAAGGAAATAGATATCATTCATATAGAAGAAATACCAGAGGGTTTTGATCATTTTAATCCCTTTACTAAAAAAATACAAAAAGAAATATATGATAAAAAACATCCTTGGCGTGTTGTAGAAACATGTCATAATATGTATTTTAACCCAGATAAAGACAAGGTATATAGTCCTGATGGGTACGCCTGTGTTACATCTCACCATGTAAATAATACGTTTAAAAACCAAAAATCTAGTAAATCATTAATTCCATTTCCCATAGATCCTTCTATTCAATATAAAGGTAAAAAAGATGACTTATTAAATGGAATAGGATATAGACTAAAAGGAGAATTCCACATAGTAAATATAGGATTGTGGACCCCAGGAAAAAATCAAAGCTATGCTTTAAATATAGCAAAAAAGTTATATGATAAATATGGATTTACTTATATATTTCATTTTGTAGGAAATCAAGCTCCTAACTTTAAAGAATATTGGGAACCTTTAATGAATAACCTCCCACCAAATGTTAATATATGGGGAGAAAGAAATGATGTTGAGAAATTTTTTAAGTTTTCGGATTTAATGCTATTTACCTCTAATTGGGAATGTAATCCTATTGTACTAAAAGAAGCTATTTCAAACAATATAAAGATTATGGCTTATGATTTAGAACATTATGGAGATGAATATAAACCTTATATTGTTCCTTTAAATGGTGATATAAATACAGACTCAGATACTCTTATTAACACCATATTTACACCTATAAAATATGATGTTAATGATTCTAGGGATAATTCATCTGACTTTGCTATAAAACATATTAATTTTTATAAATCTTTATTAGATGAAAAAACCAAAAGACAATAAAATAGAAATTAGCTTTCAGTATGGTCCTAAAGTTGAAGTAATAGGGAAAATTTCTAAAAAATACAAAGTTAAGTTTATTAATGGGTTTAATAATGAAGTAGTACACTCATCAACTATAGAAAATAATATGTGGACTAAAGCTCATTTAGAGTATTACATACCCTGGATTATAGAAATAGATGGGAAAATTGTACATAAATTTAATGTAGAAGGTAAAAATGTAAAAATTACATTTGATTCTAAATCAAATGGTGATACATTAGCGTGGATGCCCCACGTTGTAGAATTTCAAAAAAGATATAAATGTAATGTTATTGTAAGTTCATTTCATAATGAATGGTTTAAAAAATTAGAAGCATATAAAGATATTAAATTTATAAAACCCAATAAACCCTATTCAGCTTATGCCCATTATAAAATAGGTTGGTTTAAAAATAATGGAAAATGGGATAATGGTTTTAAAAATCCAATTCAAGCTAACACAATTCCACTAATTAAGTGTATAACCGATATACTTAACGTACCTTATAGAGAGTTAAACCATGGTGTAGACTTTAAACCTAGTAAAAGACCAATAAAAGAAAAATACATATGTATTGGTCCAAGGTCAACAGCAGGAATTAAAGAATGGCCTTATGAAAATTGGAAAAAATTAGCTACTAAATTAAGTAAAAAAGGATATAAAATAGTTAATCTATCTTATGAAGGGTTTGAAGGGGAAGATATTATTAATAAAAAAGAATTAGACTGGCCTACTACATGGAATTATATGCAGCATGCTGAAGTATTTATAGGGTTAGGTTCAGGTTTATCTTGGGCAAATTGGGCATTGAATAAACATACTATAATGATAAATAATTTTATTCCTTATGGTTATGAATTTACAAATAATTTAACTAAGATAGAAAACCATGATGTAGATAATAATGTATGGTCAAACCCACATTATATTTTTAACCCGGGAGATTGGAATTGGGACCCAGAACACCAGGGTACAGAATTACAACATATTGCCCAAAAATCAATTACTGTAGATCAAGTATATGAAGCTACAATTAAACATTTAAACATTAATTAATATTTATAAACAAAAAAGATGAGCAAAACAATTAAGTTATCAGAAGAAGAATTAACAGTTCTTAGAGGTTACCAACAAAAACAAAATCATATTACTTTTAATTTAGGTAATATAGATATTCAAAATGCTATATTAGAGGGGCAAAGAAGTCAAGTCTTAGATGATTTAGCTAATTTACAAGAAAAATCTAATAAATCTGCTAAAGATTTACAAGAAAAGTATGGTGAAGGAAATATTAACTTAGAAACTGGAGAATTTACTTTAGTAAAATAGTTTTTTGAGGGGATTTTTAATATTTATAATAAAACAATTATTAAAATAACATAATAAAATGGCAGAAACATTAATATCTCCAGGTGTATTAGCAAGAGAAAATGACCAATCCTTCGTTACTTCCCAACCAGTTGAAAGGGGTGCAGCAATTGTAGGTCCAACAGTTTTAGGACCAGTTGAACGTCCTACTCTTATTAGTTCATTTAGTTCTTACCAAGCAATTTTTGGGGGAGCTTTAAAAAGTGGATCAAATGAGTATACTTATTTAACTTCAATTGCAGCAAACCAATATTTTCAAAATGGCGGTAATTCATTATTAGTAACTAGAGTAGCTTCAGGTTCATTTGAACCAGCATCTTCTATTGATATTAGAAATAATATTATTTCAACAACCAGTGGTTTACAGGGTAGTATATTTGCACAATTACAACCAAACCAAGGTAGTGGTTCAGCAGCACCAGCAACTTATACATCAGTTAGCCTTTCAGGTGGTGGATCAGGAGCAGAAGCAACTGTAACAACTAGTAATTCAAATGGAATATTAATTAAAACTACTGCTTTAGCAATTGTAGGTAGTGCACCTACTACAACAGCAGATGCGACTACGGCTGCCCAAGCTATTACTACATCTGCTGGTTCAGGAGCAACAGTAACAATAACATCAGCAGGTAATGTTATTACTACAATAACAGTAGTAGCAGAAGGAACTTTATATGTACCAGGAGAAACTGTTACAATAACAGCAGCAACATTAACTGCCCTTACAACATTAGGAACAGTAACGGGTGATTTAACCTTTACTATTGGTCAAGCTAACGTATTAACAGAAATATCTGCAGTACAAATAACAACTGATGGAACTGGTTATACCGCAGGTGATACTGTAACAATAGCAGCTAGTGATATTGGTACCCCAGCTATAGCACCCACCTTTATATTGATACAAGCTAACCTAGAAACAGATAAAGCTTTTGTGTTAGAAACTATATCAGAAGGAATAGTAATGAATAATACCTTCCCTGCAGGATCTGATAATTCAAGTACAGAATCACCAGGTGGTACATTAGCTAGTGGTTCAGCTGATAATATAAGATGGCAAATTACAAGCGTAAATACATCTTCAGGTGTATTTTCAATAGCCATTAGACGTGGAAATGATACAGCTAATCGTCCAGTAGTATTAGAACAATATAATAATATCAATTTAGATCCTTTTTCTCCTAATTATATTTCAAGAGCAATTGGTGATTTAACTTCTAATGTAGTAACAGAAGGAGCAGATACCTTTTTACAAGAATCTGGATCCTTCCGTAATATCTCTTCATATGTAAGAGTAAAATCAGTAAACGCACCAACTCCTAACTATTTTAACAATGATGGATCCGCTAAAAACGAATTTACTTCAAGCTTACCACAATTAGGATCAGGTTCATTTGATGGAGCTGTAGGATCAAATATACCAGTAGGAAGAGCTGCTAATTTTTATCAATATATTAGTAATTTAGATTCACAAGGATTGGTAGGAGATGATTATAATACAGGAATTGCTTTATTAGCAAACCAAGATGACTACCAATACAATGTAATTTCAGTACCAGGTTTATATCAAAGAGGACATGCTACACAAATTACAAGTGTAATGAATAATTCAATTCAAAGAGGTGATAATATCGCGGTTATTGATTTAGTAGAATATAATCAAANTCTTTCTGAGGTAGTAAACCAGGCAGCAGGAATTGATAATAGCTACACAGCTACATATTGGCCTTGGTTACAAACAGTTGATCCAAATTCTGGACAATTAGTTTTTATCCCACCATCCACATTTATACCAGGTGTATACGCCTTTACAGA
>JGI24539J26755_10000340_pt1 | contig 21679 bp, 19 predicted proteins | sample NorSeaMetagenome_2_FD_26755 | JGI IMG/M metagenome (IMG submission 26755) | reverse complement strand
TGTTGGCTCTTCATTAATTACATACCAAGCAATTAGCGTTCCAAGAACAGTCTCTAGGGGCATAATCATCCCAACTTCTGCCGCTGGCATATATCTTGGAGCAATTGTAATCAAACTAAATGATATTGAAAGGATAGTCCCCATCGCAAGTACATATTTAAAAACTTCAATTGGAACCGCAATTTTATTAGCCATTATAAAAGCAATGAAAGCTGCAATAACGCCACCAATTGCATTCACTGGAACCATATTTATTGTTTTATATTTTCGAGTCAAGGTAAATGTAAAGCCCATCATAACAGCTGTTGCTAATGCAAATAAGTCACCAACTAACTTATCTCCCCCAAAATTACCACTCATTACAATATAAATCCCAATAAAAACAATAATCATAGAGGCCCAGGTAATTAGACTAGATTTTTCTTTTAATAAAAACCATGACACAATAGCGATCATTATTGGTCCAGTGCTAATAATAACTAGCGCATTAGCAATTGAAGTGTAGACAATAGCAAAAACAAAGGTTCCAGTACTAATTCCAGAAAAGAAACCAATTAATAGACCACCCTTGCCAATATTTTGAAATTCCTTGATAGTTTTTGACCGATATTTGATAAAAACAAGCAAGGAGACACCAACTGCATACAACAGACCTCTCCAGAATAAAACAGTCCAACTATCAACCTCAGGAGAAGCGTCTTCAACAAGTCTAATAAGAACTGAGTCAGGACTCAAAATAATAACCGCAAAAACAGTCATTAAAAGTCCTTTTAAGTGTGTTGTCATCTAGAGCCTTATTTCATTGAAGAAAGGTTATTTTTATGACTGAATCATAAACCAAAAAAAGCTACTAGCTTTAATTAAAGATAAGAGTATTTTTTTGCTTAAAAATTTGCAAGTTGGAATAATTACGTAAAGCTAAATAGGTTCCAAATATTAAGCCTGTCCAAACCAAATCACCTGCGATTGTATTATGGAAAAATGGAATAGCCATCGTGTAACAAAGAATAAATCCTTCAAATGTTTTTTCATACATTGGTGAAAATGCCCAAACTGCAAAATTAGTTGAAAGGAAAAAAACTGTTGAACTTGCAAGTGCTGCGCCAGTAAGTCTCAGTAAACCAAGTTTCTTTTGTAAGAAATTCTTAAAAACTATTGGAAATAATAACGCAAGATAAACAACAAACATTGATTTTGAACCAAACCAACTAGCTGAAAGTGAGCCAAAAGCAAAATAGTCGCATAGAAGCATTGTTGCAACAACAGCAATAATCGACATATATCTTTTTATAAATATAAATCCAGCAAATAGTGCAATAGCTGCCATAGGAGTAAAGTTAGGTGGGTGAGGTAATAACCTACCAGCAACACCGAGAACAATCAAGACGGCTAAAATTACTAAGTAACTAAAACTCGAATTAAGTTTTTGATCTTGATTACTCATATTAGTTCTCCTTTTTTTGTGTCCAATAATATATTAAAAAGCTTCCATATTCAAGCGTATAAATGTGTCACTCATAAGAATAACATCCTGAGCTCCAACCATTGACATTTTGCCATCAACGTATAATGCCCAATAAGTATTACCAATAGCCTCTATTCCACCTAAAGACATAATTTGTGGACCGTAACTAGTNTCCTTTGAACCAACAATAACTAGNTGACTAATTGCCTCAAAAGAATTTAATCCTTTTTCTACTTGCTTTACTGCAGTCAGATTAATTTCATCAGCTGAAGAAATAACTAAGGAAAGTTNAATAGTCTCAACATGATTATCTGCAAGGGATAATCCTGGCTGAAGTAAAAAACAACTAAACAAAAAAACTGCAAATATTTTTAAATTTAGTTTCATTTTTTATTATTAAGTATTAATTAATCGAAGAATTTTATATCAAAAAAAATAAACTGCAATAGACAATTTTAAAAAGGGAATTTTTTATTNCCCAGCCCTGGCATTTGAGAAAGATCTGGCATACCTCCATCACCTTGCATGTCTCCCATCTGTTGCATCATTTTCTTCATTTTTCCACCTTTCATTTTTTTCATAGTTTTTTGCATTTTTTCAAACTGCTTTAACAACTTATTGACATTTTGAACATCTGTACCAGAACCATCAGCAATTCTTTTTTTGCGAGAGCCTTTGATAAGATTAACATGGGTTCTTTCTTTAGGTGTCATAGAATTTATAATGGCAATCATTCTNGAACTATCACTATCTCCAATGACTTGATTTTTTACACTTTGGGGCATTTTTGCCATTCCAGGAAGTTTATCCATTAAAGCTCCCATTCCACCCATTTGCTGCATTTGCTCAAGTTGGTCTCGCATATCATCAAGATCAAATCTACCCTTGACCATTTTTTGGACATTTTTTTGAGCTTTTTTATGATCAACTTTTTTTGAAATTTCCTCAACTAAAGAAAGTACATCTCCCATTCCAAGAATACGAGAAACTAATCTATCTGGATAAAACGGCTCTAAAGCATCAGTTTTTTCACCAACACCCATAAATTTAATTGGCTTTCCAGTAATATGCCTAACTGAAAGAGCAGCTCCACCTCTAGCATCACCGTCAGTTTTAGTTAGAATAACACCAGTCAATGGAAGCATATCAGAGAATGTTTTTGCAGTATGTGCAGCATCCTGTCCTGTCATTGAGTCTACAACGAACAAGGTCTCTATTGGGTTAATCTGCTTTTGAAGCACTTGAATTTCAGACATCATTTGTTCATCAACATGAAGACGCCCTGCAGTATCAACAAGAAGAACATCATGAAACTGCGACTGAGCTTGTTTTTTTGCATCAGAAACTATTTTTTCTGGTTTCTCATCGACTGTTGATGGGAAAAAATCAACACCAACTTGTTCAGCAAGAACTTTCAACTGCTCAATAGCTGCAGGTCTATAAACGTCAGCACTAACAACAAGCACTTTCTTTTTTTGTTCCTCTTTCAGATACCGAGCAAGTTTTGCAATTGAAGTAGTCTTTCCTGAACCCTGAAGTCCAGCAACCATTACTACAGCTGGTGGTTGAGTCGCAAGATTTAATGATTCATTTTGACCACCTATAATTTCAGTTAATTCACTTTCAACGAGCTTTATAAATGATTGAGATGGACTCAGGCCTTCACCAACCTTAAGACCAATAGATTTTGTTTGAACCTGATCTAGAAAAAACTTAATGACATCAAGCGCGACATCAGCCTCCAAAAGAGACCTTCTGACCTCTCTTAAAGCCTCCTTAATATTATTTTCAGAAAGTTTATTTTTACCTTGTATAGCTTTAAAACTATTAGATAAACGATCAGTTAAATTGTCAAACATTTGATTCAAATAAAGTGTAATATTCCATTATATAATCTTTTACTCTTACAAAGCTAGAGATGCCCTTACTTCACACCCTACCCTTTGTTGCTTATCTTATAGCTGGATTATTGTTAACAAGATATTTTGTTCTTGATAAAGTTACAAATCAGCATAGAACAATTGTTAATTTAATACTTCTAATTGCTAGCAGCTCTCATGGCTTTATATTGTTTGATGTCTGGCAACAAAATGGGATTTTTTTTGGTCTAACAATAAGCATGTCCTTTGTTGCCTGGGTTATAGCAACGCTCCTATTCATAACTTCATTCAGTCGCCCTATTCATTCTTTAGGAATTCTGGTTTACCCTCTAAGTGCAATTTTAGTAATGCTGGCGTTATTTTTTCCTGGAACCCAGGGAAAGCTTCTTTCAACTTCAATTGCAATTCATGTCTTTCTTTCAATTGGTGCATATGCACTTTTAGCTCTTGCTGTGGCTCAATCAATACTATTAAGTATTCAAGAGAAATTTTTGCATGAGCATAATATTAATACATTTGTAGATAAGCTTCCTGCATTCCAAACAATGGAAGATTTTCTTTATCAAACTTTAAAGATGGGTTCACTATTATTGACTTTTTCTTTAATATCAGGATATTACTATATTGATGATTTTTTTACTCAGAAGCTTACCTATAAAACAATCCTATCAATAATTGCATGGATTGGTTTTGTGGGTATAGTTCTTGGTCATAAGTTTTTTGGGTGGAGAGGTAAGCTTGTATCAAGATCAACACAAATTGCTTTTGCCGTTTTAGTTCTATCCTACTTTGGAACAAAGTTTTTTATAGAAATACTAGCAATGTAATAAAATTAATAAAAAAATTACTTAATTATGCAAACTGAAAAAACTTTAAATGGTGAATGCCTTTGTGGAGAAGTATCATGGAAAATGAATGGTCCCTATGAGTTTTTTGGAATATGCCAGTGCTCAAGGTGTCGCAAAGTTACTGGAGCAGCCTTTGCAACAAATCTTTTTGTAAAACCTGAACAATTCGTATGGCTTTCAGGAGAGAATAATAGAGGAGAGTTCGCCTTACCTTCTCCAAATACCTTTGGTAATGCGTTTTGTCATAATTGTGGTTCACGAGTTCCAAGACAGACTTCACGAGGATGGATGTTACTTCCTCTGGGAAGCTCTATCGAATCACCCAGTATAAAGCCTACCTTAGTTTGCCCTGAGGATCATACTGACTGGTTTACTAGGTTAGATGAGATAATTTAATCGATATGAAGGACAGCAAGAAAAGCCTCTTGAGGAATATCAACCCGGCCTATTGAGCGCATTCTTTTCTTACCCTTCTTTTGCTTTTCGAGGAGCTTCCTCTTTCTAGTTATATCACCACCATAACACTTAGCGGTTACATTTTTTCTGAGCGCCTTAACATTTGTTCTGGAAATAATCTTCGATCCAATGCAAGCTTGAATTGCTACATCAAACATTTGTCTTGGTATCAGCTCTTTCATTTTCACAGCAATTTCTCGGCCTTTATGGGTAGAGTTATCACGATGAATTATTAACGCAAGAGCATCAACACCCTCATTATTAATAAGAATATCTAGACGAACAAGATCTGCAGTTTGATAACGTTCAAACTGATAATCCATAGATGCAAAACCTCTTGAAACTGACTTGAGTTTGTCAAAAAAATCAAGCACTACTTCGTTGAGTGGCAGTTCATAGACTATAGAAACTTGTCTTCCCATATAGTTGATGTTTTTTTGCACACCCCTTTTTTCAACACACAAGCTAATAACTGGCCCAACATATTCGTTAGTTACTAAAATGTTAGCAGTAATAATTGGCTCTCTAAACTCAACAATAGATTGAACGATAGGAAGTTTTGATGGACTATCAATTTTAGTTACATTTCCCTTAGTATCTAAAACTTCAAAAATTACAGTTGGGGCTGTTGTTATTAAATCTAAATCGTATTCTCTCTCCAAACGCTCTTGAACAATTTCCATATGAAGAAGACCAAGAAATCCAATCCTAAAACCAAACCCAAGTGCATCTGAGTTTTCAGGCTCATACTGTAAGGCAGCATCGTTTAAACGTAACTTTGCAAGTGCATCTCTAAATTTCTCATAATCTTCTCCAGAGGTTGGAAATAAACCCGCAAAAACTCTTGGTTGTACTGGCTTAAAACCCTCCAATGGAACCTTAACTGGATCTTTGCTTCCAGTAATAGTATCACCTACTGGAGCACCATCAATATTTTTAATACTAGCAATCAAATAGCCAACTTCTCCAGCCTTTAAACTATCAGTCTTGGTTCTTTTAGGAGTGAAGATACCAACCTCATCTACAAGGTGCTCATCACCATTAGAAAATATTTTGATTTTTGATTTTGGCTTTATTTCTCCATCTATAACTCTAATTAATGACACAACTCCTAAATAATTGTCAAACCAAGAATCAATAATAAGCGCCTTGATAGAGCCATCTATATCTCCTTCAGGTGCTGGAATTCTTTCCACAATTTGTTCAAGGATATCTTCTATTCCTATTCCTGATTTTGCACTAGCATGAACAGCATCATGAGCTTCTATACCTATAACATCTTCAATTTCATCAACAACTCTTTCTGGCTCAGCCGCAGATAAGTCAATCTTATTAAGAACAGATAAAACCTCTAAACCTTGATCCAGAGCTGTGTAGCAGTTAGCAACAGTCTGAGCCTCGACCCCTTGAGAGGCATCAACAATTAATAATGCCCCCTCACAAGCAGATAGTGAGCGTGAAACTTCATAAGAAAAATCAACATGCCCAGGAGTATCAATAAGATTTAATTGATAGGTTTGGCCATCTTTAGAATCATAATTTAAGGAGACACTTTGAGACTTGATTGTAATACCACGTTCTTTTTCAATGTCCATTGAATCAAGAACTTGTGAGGACATCTCTCGATCACTGAGTCCTCCACAATATTGGATGAACCTGTCAGCAATTGTAGACTTGCCATGATCTATATGTGCAATTATGGAAAAATTTCGGATATTTTGCATATCAATGATAAAATGACTGCTTTTATTAAAACCATGAGATTATATCGTATATGAATAAAGTAAATCCTACTACATGTGTCGCAACAAGTGATCTAAATGTAAACATTCCTGATGACCAAGGAAGAAATATTGTTCTCTACTTTTATCCGAAGGATGACACCCCTGGGTGCACCATTGAGGGTAATGACTTTACAAGGCTCAATGATGACTTTGCTGCAAATAATTCAGTGATCTATGGCGTCTCTAGAGACTCCATTGCATCGCATGATAAATTCATCAATAAATTCAACTACACAATTGANCTAATCTCAGANGAGGANGAGTCTTTGTGTAAGCAATTTGATGTTTTAAANCTGAAGAAAATGTATGGCAAAGANCATATTGGAATCGTTAGATCTACATTTGTTATTAGCCCAGATGGAGAGATCCTTAATCAATGGGACAAAGTTAAGGTTGAAGGTCATGCAGAGGAAGTACTAAACTTTATAAAGGCACTATGAATTCAAACGTTGATCACGAAGAGGTAAATAAATTTGCAGCACTAGCGTCGCGCTGGTGGGATAAAGATTCTGAGTTTAAGCCTCTTCATGATATTAATCCACTTCGCCTAAACTACATAAAAGAACAATGTGGAGGTTCACTCAAAGGTAAGCGTATTCTTGATGTGGGATGTGGTGGAGGCATCTTGAGTGAGTCTCTTGCTCTTGAAGGTGCAACAGTGGTTGGAATTGATCTTGCTGAAGCTGGTTTAGAAGTTGCTAAACTTCATCTTTTAGAGTCAGGTCTTGATATTGATTATCTATCAATATCTGCTGAAGATTTAACCAAAACTGAGTCTGAGTCTTTTGATGTAATAGCCTGTCTTGAAATGTTAGAACATGTTCCAGACCCGTCACTTGTGATTGACGCTTGNTCTNNATTAGTTAAGCCAGGTGGAAGNGTTTTTTTCTCAACTATAAATAGAAACCCAAAATCTTATGTTTTTGCAATTGTTGGAGCAGAGTACATCCTTAATTTATTACCTAAAGGAACTCATCATTATCAAAAGTTTATTCGTCCTAGTGAGATAGATGAATGGGCTAGAACATCTAAATTATCAATAAGTTCAATTATTGGAATGAGTTACAACCCAATCACAAAAAGATATAAATTAGGTGATGATGTAAGCGTTAATTATATGACACAATACAAGAAAAACTAGTTATTTTTAAAGAACGTTGTTCGCCGAGACTTCTATTGCATGAATCATAGAGCGCCCAAATGAGCGCATTGTTAAGAGAATGTAAGAATCATCCTCGTCTCTATAAATAATTGTTCCTATGTGCTCCATTACTGTCCTTGATACACTTCCAACTGTAAAAACATCTTTGTCAATATTAATTGGGCATATACGCTCAAGAATATCTCTAGATCTGGGGCCTTTAACCCTTATCATAGCCCATGTGTCAGATTGATCCGTTAAATAAACAGGTGCATTTAGTTTGCTCTTTAGATATGACTCTGCATCATTACCTTCGTAAGCAAAAAAAACTAAAACTTGGTTATTTTGAAGCCTCCAAAAGGTAATAGANGAATCAGAAGATTCGCTAGATTTTTGTATTTCTGGAATTGATAATCCACATGATTTTTTTATTGCAGATTCAACATTAGCTAGTGTTCCTTTTGGGATAGCGGCCATTACAAGAGACATATTAGTTACCTCAGAAACCGCTACACCATCAAATTCATACTCAACCCCTTCAAGGGCTGAAAGTTTTTCTAGAATATAATCAGACACGTAAACGCTCTCCTTCTGGATCATAAAAGTGTGGACTACAAATCTCAACCTCTATATCACTACCTCGAACTAAATCAACAGCCCTAACAAACTCCCCTTTTCTTTTTAATCCATTCTTTATAAAACCAAGACCTATATAACAACCTAGCATTGGAGAATAGATAGATGACGAAATCCAACCTTGATCATTCTCAGTAGTTGCTTGATCACGTAAACCAAGTAAATGAGCTCCAGCCATAGAGAAGCCTTTTTCAACTAAATCATTTTTATTAACTGGCTTAAAACCAACCATTTGCATTCGATCTTCACGCTGTAAATCTTCTCTTAGACCTAACTTATAACCAATAAAATCTTTTTTACCTGAAACCATACCACCCATACCTAAGTCATAGGCACTTGTCTGACCATTCAATTCTGGTCCAGCCGCGTGACCTTTTTCAATTCTCATCACACCTAATGCTTCAGTACCATATGGAATAACATTAAACTCTTCNCCTGCCTCCATCATAGCTCTCATTAAGGAGTCACCATATCTTGTTGGAACAGCAATTTCATAAGCAAGTTCGCCAGAAAATGATATTCTAAATAGTCTAGCTGGCACACCACCACAAACTGTTATTTGACCTGCAGCCATAAATGGGAATGCTTCATTTGAAATGTCATGCTCAGAATCAATGATTTTTTCAAGTAACTTACGTGAATTTGGTCCTGCAACGGCATATTGAGCAAACTGCTCAGTCACCGAAATCATGTGGACATCCAGATCAGGCCACAAAACTTGATGACAAAACTGTAAGTGGCGATAGACACTAACAGCATTTGCAGTGGTGGTGGTCATCACAAAATGATCCTCCGCCAATCTTGCTGTTGTTCCATCATCCATAACCATACCATCTTCTCTAAGCATTAGACCATATCGAGTTTTTCCAACAGGCAATTTTGCAAATGCGTTAACATAAATTTTATTTAAAAATTCAGATACATCTGCACCCTTGATATCTATCTTTCCTAAAGTTGTAACATCACAAATACCTACTGATGCTCTAGTTTGCATCACTTCACGATCTACAGATTGACGCCAATGAGTTTCACCTGGTTGCGGAAACCATTGGGAGCGATACCACATTCCAACCTCTACAAAAACAGCATTTTGCTCTTCTGACCATTTATGACTAGGTGTATATCGTGTTGGATAAAACTCCATTCCACGTCTTCTTCCAGCAAATGCACCAATAGAGATTGGAGAATAAGGAGGTCTAAATATAGTTGTTCCAGTTTCTTCAATAGTTTGGTCCATATTCTGAGCCATGATTCCTATACCAAGAACGTTAGCTGTTTTTCCTTGATCCGTTGCCATACCCAAAGTGGTATATCGTTTTACATGCTCTACAGACTTAAACCCCTCTTGATTTGCAAGCTTTATATCTTTAGCCGTTACATCATTTTGAAAATCAACCCAGGCACGCTTTGAGCCACTTTCAACTCCCCAGTGAGCTGAAACGTTGTACGCTACTTCTGGAGTTGAGGCATGTGCTAATTTAGCAGCTTTAAAACCAAGCTCTTTAGCTACTAAAGACCCCATATTATGAGCCTCAATAATAGCATCAGCAAGAACCATTGTGCCCTTTGCACGTCCAGCAACTATCATTCCTGGAGGAACAGACTCATCAGGAATAAATGAGGCAATCTCCTCATTCCATTTAGGAATACCTCGATGATGGCAAGTTAAATGAAGATTAGGATTCCAACCACCCGAAACTGCAAGAGTATCTGTTTCAATTGTCTTACCATTTGACAGTTTAATTGATTTAAGGCCCCTTCTTCCTTTGGTATCAATAACATCTACACCCATAAAAATCTCAGCTCCTGCTATTCTTAGCACAGGCTTAATCGGTCGAGAATCAATAACAGCTGCAACCTTAATATTTTTTAATAACAAATCTCTTGCAGTCTGCCATCCATCATCATTATTTGTAAAAACTGTAATGTTTTGACCTGGAGTAACTGCAAACCGGTTTACATAAGTTCGAACAGCACTGGCCATCATGATTCCTGGACGATCATTATTACCAAAAGCAATAGCTCTCTCTATTGCGCCAGTAGCTAAAATGGCTCGTTTCGCATAGATTCGCCAATTCACTTGACGCGGTTTATCGTGATTTTCTCTTGCTTCNGATGATTTATTTTCTAGCGCACCATATATACCATGATCATAAACACCAAAAATAGTTGTATCAGCCATTAAAGTGACGTTTTGCATTTCACTCAACTTAGCAACAATATCAGCTGCCCATTTACTTCCTAAAACACCATCAATCTTATTAGTTTCATTGTTCAGACGTCCACCCATCAAAAAATCTTCATCAGCAAGGATTATCTTTGCTCCAGATTTAGCTGCAGTTAATGCTGCGGATAATCCTGAAGCGCCTGCCCCAATGATTAGGATGTCACAATAGCGAAAACCCTTATCATAGGTATCTGGATCAGATTCACCAGAGAGCGATCCAAGTCCCGCTGCATTTCGAATAACTGGCTCATATAGCTTCTCCCAGAATGCCTTTGGCCACATAAAGGTTTTGTAATAAAAGCCTGCGCTAAGAAGTGGTGATAAAAAATCATTAATCGCCATTAAATCAAAACCAAGAGGTCCTTTATGATTTTGACTTTTTGCTTCTAATCCATTATATAACTGAGTAACTGTAGCTCGTGTATTTGGTTCTTTATAAGAACCATTACCAATCTCCATAATGGCATTTGGTTCCTCAGATCCAGCTGTTACAATCCCTCTAGGACGATGATATTTAAATGAACGACCAACTAAATGTTTATTATTAGCAAGAAGAGCTGAAGCCAGAGTGTCGCCCTCATAGCCTCTTAAAATTTGACCATTAAAAGTAAAACTTAGTGTTTTTTTATGGTCAATTAAGCCACCATCTATTCTATTAGTTTGACTCATTTGCCTCGACCCATTGATCTTGAAACGTCTTGAGCCAACTCTACCTCAGTAATTTCATGTGTAATTGTATTTCTAGTTACAACTAACCAGGACTGATCACCTTGCTCGTGATACCAAAGCTCTCGATGCTCTCCTGCAATATTCTCTCTAATATACTGGTATTGATAAAAATCTTCAGCAGAAGCTTCATCTTCCCAATTAGTAGGTCTACTAATTAAATCAGTAGAGCCCAAATATACAAACTCTTCAGAATCTCGGGGACCTAATAATGGATGATTAATTATCATTATCTAATTTATCAATGTAAGTTTGGTTGAGCACCAACACCCTTCTCATCAATCATTGCACCTCGCCTAAAACGATCAAGCTTAAAAGCAGTTGCAACCTCATGTGGAGAGTCTGTTGCTAGTAAATGAGCATAGCAATAACCACTAGCTGGAGTTGCCTTAAATCCACCATAGCACCAGCCACCATTAAAGAATAACTCTTCAATTTCAGTACTATCGATAAATGGAGAGCCATCCATGGACATATCCATGACACCACCCCACATTCTTAATAAGCGAGCACGGCCTATCATTGGCATAATAGCCATGCCACCAGAACAAACATCTTCGACAACTGGTAAATTGCCACGTTGAGCATAAGTATTATAGGCATCAATATCACCACCAAAAACTAGCCCACCTTTATCTGATTGTGAGCAATAAAAGTGTCCAGCTCCAAAAGTAATAACATTATCCATTACTGGTTTTAGTCCTTCAGTTACAAATGCTTGGAGCACATGGCTTTCAATAGGAAGCTTAATTCCAGCTTTTGCCATAACTCTTCCAGAAGAACCTGCAACACAGACACCTACTCGACCTGACTTAATATCACCCTTAGTTGTTTTAACTCCAAGGCATTTTCCATTCTCAATATTAAATCCAGTCACCTCACAGTTTTGAATAATATCAACNCCAAGATCACTTGCACCCCTGGCATATCCCCATGCAACAGCATCATGTCGAACAGTTCCTCCACGAGGCTGAGCTAGTGCAGCTTTAATTGGAAAACGAGCATTATTCATATCTAAAAAAGGGTATCTCTCTTTGACCTCTTTTGCCTCAAGGTATTCACAACCTGCATCAGCAAACAACATTCCATTACCTCTTCTAATAAAGGCATCTCGCTGAGCATCAGAGTGAATTAAATTCATGATTCCACGCTGTGAAACCATAGCATTGTAGTTTAAATCTTGCTCTAAATTCTCCCAGAGTTGTAATGAGAATTCGTAAAAAGGCTCATTACCAGGTAGTAAATAGTTAGATCTAATAATGGTAGTATTTCTTCCCACATTACCACCACCAATCCAGCCTTTTTCAATAACAGCCACATTTGTAATTCCATGATTCTTAGCTAAATAATAAGCCGTAGCTAGACCATGCCCACCTCCACCAACAATAATAACATCATAGCCATCTGCTTTAGGCTCAGCATCACGCCAAGTCGGCTCCCAACCTTTATGGCCAGTAAGCGCCTCTTTTAATACTTTAAAAGCAGAATAACGAGTTTTACTCACTATATTAGCTCCAAGGATAAGGACTATTTGATACTGGGTGTAACTTTCCTTCTTTAAAACGACTAAATCTGAAAGGCTCTAGAAGCTCCTGTTTTTCACCCATTAATTCCTCTGCTACTAAACAGCCAACACCTAACATTTTATATCCATGATTGCTATCTGCAATTATTGTGACATTTTCATTATAAGTATCAATAACTGGAAAGCTATCTGGAGTGAAACAACCAATACCGCCAGATGGCTCTTTATGATAGTGCGGCATCTTACCTTCAAATCTTTTGTGGCAATGAGCAAGAGCAGATACCCACATTTCTGGAAAATCTTTACTTGCTGTAAACTCTTTACTTTCAGGACCATACGGATCAATAGCAACTTCATCTACTGGTGTATCAACAGTATAAGGAGATGCACCGCCTTGGATTCCACCAAAACTCCAATCTGGTTTGTAATAAATTCCCCATAATTGATCTGTAATTAAAGAGCCATCAACTGTTGAGTATAGAGGTGCATCAGTATCAATATGAAGCACAGGTGGGATATTACCGTCATTAGTTACTAAAGTTTCTGGTGGAACTTCTAAAACACCCTCCTCTAGCTGCCAAAAACGCCACATATCAATATCTTGATGAACTTCACCTTCAAGATCTTTTAATTCAATTTGAGAAGGAAGTCCAAGCATATGCCAAAAATCACGTACCCACGGACCAGCTCCAATAATTAGGTTATCACATTCAATAGTACCTTTGTCTGTCTCAACAGCAGTAACTCTTTTTCCATTTCCTTCAGATACAAAACCAGTGATCTCAGTATTAAGAATTACATTAACTCCTAAGTCTAAAACCTTCTTTGATAAGCCTTCCATTGCCTTAACATTATTTGCATAACCTCCAGGCTTTTCATGCAGAACTGAAGTGATTCCCTCAGCTTGCCAATCATCAAACATTTCAAGCATGTAATTACGAGATTCTTCCTCACCCTCAATAAAAACACTGTCATAACCAATTGCTGCTTGCTCAGTATGTATTTGTTTTACGTCTTGACGCATTTTTTCACATGAAATTTGCATGTAACCATTTGGATGATAGCTAAATGCCTCAGGATCACTCTCCCATATACTTACAGAATGAGCCATTAACTTGCGCATAGCAGGTTGAAAATAATTATTACGAACTACACCACAGGCAATACCTGTTGCCCCAGCAGCAATTCTATCAGCCTTATCAATTATCACAATTCGTCCATCAACACTCTCACCATTTGCTGTTAATTTTTCAGCTAATCGCCAAGCTGTAGACATCCCATGGATTCCGGCACCAGCAACGACATATTGAGCTTTAGTTGGTAAAGACATATTCAATCTCCTTTAATTTTTTAGGTAGGTTATTAGTTATAAATACATTCATTTTTGACAAATTATATTATCTTTAAATAAGTTGTAATAAATAGTTAAAAAATTCAAACTAAAGTGAAATTAATTATAAATTCTTTTTTAAAAAAAAATAACTTTTATTCATCCTATTTAAATTAATTATTAGATTAAAATTTTTAGAATTATATTATAGAAAGAAGCCTAGAGAAGCCTATTTACATGGTTTATAAAAAAAATGTTAATTTTTAATGACTTATCAATATATTTATTATAAGTAAGATGATTTTTTTTCTAAAAAGGTGTCATTCTGACCATAACAAAACGAATTGTAAGTATACTTATATTCAACATTAGGATGCTATTATGTCTAGAAGATACTATAAATTACCGCCACTAACCTCTTTAGCAACGTTTGAGACTGCTGCTCGTCATCGAAGCTTCAAAGGTGCTGCTGAAGAACTAGGAGTTACACCTGGAGCAGTAAGTCATCAAATTAAGTTCTTAGAGACGGAGCTTGGCTTATCTTTATTTGANAGAAAACATCATGGTAATAACTTAACAGATCATGGTGAATCATTATTTGCCGTTCTGCAAAGTAGTTTTACTGCAATTTCATCAACACTCGCTAATCTTCGAAGATCTGCAAGTGATAAAGAAGTTATACTTAGTGCTACCACAGCTGTTTCTTTCCTTTGGCTCCCCCCACGCTTATCTGAGTTCTGGAAGCTTCATCCAGAAATCCCTGTCAATCAGCATGTGACTGATAATCCAGATTCACAGGGTATCGCTGTGGATTTAAAAATATGTTATGGCTTTGTGGAAAATGAATCAAATCAAAAACACACCCTATTTCAAGATGAATTAGTGCCTGTATGTAGTCCTAAATTTGCTAAAGAATTCCCAAATCCAAGTATTGAAGATTTGGCTCAAGCGCCTCTCATTCATCTTAGAGCTAAAGATAAAAACTGGTCTAACTGGTTTTCTTGGTTTAGTGCACTTGGCTATAAAGGCAAGATTTCTCCAGGTACTCACGTAAATAATTATATGATTGCTCTTCAAGCAGCCTCTGATGGTATGGGAATTGTCCTTGGATGGAAGCATTTATGCAAACCAAAGCTTGATAGTGGTGAACTTGTAATACTAGGAGACACCTCAATACCAGCACCGTCTGCAATTTACATAATGAGTGAGAAAGAAGAGTTACTTCCAGAAAATGTAAAAATCCTAAGAGATTTTCTTATATCTAAATCATAAATAAGGGCTTCGATTAATTGAAATTAATTCAATTTTTTAATGGGATTTAATTANTACTGATAAATAATACTTCATAGTATTATATGTTTTTTTCTGTTAATTTTTTTATGGCAACGNCTCCACACAGCAATCTTGATTCAGTTTTAACATCAACAGCTATGGCTAAAGGTCTTCCTAATGAGCACTATATAAGTGATGCCGTTTTTGATGAGGAAAAAAAAGCAATCCTATTTAACAACTGGTCAGCCATTGGATTTGGAAAAGATATTCCTAATACAGGCGATATAAAACCTATGAGTTTTGTAGATATGCCATTATTAATGGCTCGTGATGAGAATAATAATATTAATGTTTTCCAAAATACCTGTCGGCATCGAGGAATGATTTTAATAGAAGAACCGAAAAATCTATCAGGACTAATTACTTGTCCATATCATAGCTGGTGCTATAACCTTAAAGGTGAATTATGCGCCACACCAATGGTAGGTGGAACTGATATTAATACCCATGAAGCAATAAAAAATGATGAGCTAGGACTCTTTAAAATAAAATCCGCTGTCTGGCAAGATATTATCTTTGTCAACATCTCTAATAATGCTCAAGAATTTACTGATTATGCAGCCAAAACAATTGAGAGATGGTCTGAATTTGATAAACCCATTTATCATGGTGGTGAAACATCTTCGTTCACTCTAAATCTTGATACTAACTGGAAGCTAGCTGTTGAGAACTATTGTGAGAGCTATCACTTACCCTGGGTTCATCCTGAGCTAAATATTACTTCAAGTGTTGAGGATCACTACCATATTGAAGAGCCAGGTTTCTTTTCAGGACAAGGCTCCTATGTTTACAACCAAATCAAAAGTGAAGATGGATCAGTATTCCCTGATTTTGAAGGTCTATCTAATAAATGGGATCAAGCCAGTGAGTATATAGCTCTCTATCCCAATGTGCTTTTAGGAACTCATAGAGATCATTTTTTCTCAATAATTATTGAACCTATTGCAACTAATAAAACAGTTGAACATGTTTCACTTTATTACGCCAAGAAACCAGAAGAAATGCCAGAATTAAAACCACTTATTGATTCCAATGCTCTCTTTTGGAAAACCGTTTTTAGTGAAGATATTGGTGTTGTAGAGGGTATGCAAAGAGGCAGAAAAGGAATCATGTTTGATGGTGGTAAATTCTCACCAACTATGGATAGCGCAACGCATTGTTTTCATCGTTGGATTGCAAATCATATTAAAAACTTTAGATCCTTAGAAAATTAGTTTTTTTTAATCTATGCCTAATAATTTTCTTCTTTGTTTAGCCCAAGTTTGAATAAGATGATCTACTGCCAGTCCAATAAATGCAACACAGAGTCCCAACAACAATCCNTTACCAATTCCTTGTTTATCAGATAAAGCCTTCAAGATAAACTGACCTAAATCATCTGTTCCAATCATTGCTCCAATGATGACCATAAATAGGGCAAAAACAACCGTTTGATTAAGACCCAACATAATATGAGGTAATGCTAGAGGCATCTCTATTTTAAGCCACCTCTGCATTCGGTTAACACCTGACATTGAACCAGCATCTTGAAGTGCTTGTGGAACGCTTGTGAGGCCCTCAACTGTGTAGCGTGTTGCTGGAATAGTTGCATATACAATAACAGCAATTAATACAGAGGTATCAGTCACTCCAAAAAGCATAATTACAGGTATNAAGTAAATAAAAGAAGGAAATGTTTGGAAAGTATCACAAACTAATAAAATAACTTTACTAGCTATCTTACTTCGAGCACAAAGCGAGCCAACAGTTATTCCAATTAAACCAGACACAAGAACGCCAAAGCTTGCCATATAGGCAGTAATAAGAGCTCTCTCCCACCATTGAAGAAGAGCAATTACTAATAAAAAGCCGCCAACTACCAACGCAGATCTGATTCCACCAATAATATAGCCAATGCCCATTACAAGGGTAAAGGTGGCTATAACTGGCATCGAGAGGTAAGCCGTCTTCATTGGAATAAGGACACCCTGAATTAACCAAGTATTAAACCCCTGCAACGAAAAGAAAAAAGTATCCCAAATCCAGTCAACACCCGACTGCCAGAAGAGTTGAGATGTGTAACCCTTGTTGTGAGGAATCATATATAGATAATTGATTCCATCCTTAAACAAAAACGTACCAAGATATGCCAATAAAATTCCAACAAACAAAATCACAAGAAAAGAGAATGAATATTTATGGCGTTGAAGAAAAGGAAGGTCAGCAAAATAATCAGTTTGCTTATTAGCCCATGCTAGAGAAAGTTTATCTAAAAATACCGCGATAAGGACAATGCAAATACCAAGCTCTAAAGCTTGGCCTATTTTTAGCTGATTTAGGGCAAGAAGAAGGTTAAAGCCTAAACCTTTTGCGCCAATAAAGGAGGCAATTACTGCCATCGCAAGGCACTGCATAATTACCTGGTTTACGCCAATCAGAATATCTCTTCTAGCTGAAGGAATTAAAACTTTAGACATCAGTTGATAGTTATTACAGCCGCTCATCATCCCCGCATCAAGAACTTCAGGAGAAACCTTTTTTAAGCCAAGAAGTGTCAGCCTGATCATTGGGGGTGTAGCAAATATAATAGTTGCTATAGCGCCTGCATGATCACCTACACCAAAGAAAACCATTACTGGAACAAGATAAGAGAAATGGGGCATTGTCTGTGCTACGTTTAGCAGAGGCATTAAGACTGTTTCAGTTGTTTTACTCTTATAGGCCCAAACGCCAAGACTTAGACCCAAAATAAAAGATATTGGAGCAGCAACTAGAACAAATGAGAGTGTTTCCATGGAAGGCTCCCACTGTCCAAAAACACTGATATATATGGTAGAAAAGGCAGCCAATATTGCCAAACCTCTTCCACTTAAATAATAGCCAATCATAATTGCTGAAGCCGAAACAACAGTCCAAGGAAGTCCAGGCCAAACTGCCCATTCATTAGCATCAGACCACTCCCAGCTTGTAAAGGCAACAATTGTTTTAATTCCACCCAATAAGATCTCACGAATAAACTCAATAGCAAAGAGAATAGACCGAGAAAAACCTCTAGTTATCTCCTTAATCATTGCAGAATCGTCATAATCTTCAATCTCTGGATCGTAAATTTCAACCGGCCACCATTCGTACATTACAAATTCTGCGGAATCATTAATGATTTGGTTCATTGACCAAAAACTACTTGTGGTGATGTCATCAAAAAACCAATTCAGTAGTGTTGGTAGGATTAAAAAGCCAACAATAATTCCGGCAGGGATATAGACAAACAACTTTGTCCAGTTTTGTTTAAACCAGACAATTGGAACATCTCTAGTCACCTTAGTAGTCAAAAGAAAGTTTTTAAATAGTAAGCCAAGAATAGTCAAGAGAGCTATGATTTTAAATACTAATGAAGTATCAGTAACTGGATTAAAAAAGTTTAATTCTGGAAGTCTTACTAATTGAGGCGGGAGTTGACCACTAAGAAGCATTCTAAATGACTCCGAAAAACCAACTATGGCATCGATTTCTCCCGAATTAACTTTATTAGCAAAACCATCACGTAACAAAATAATATCGTGATATTCTCCTGTCATTGACATAAGAATAAAAAATACAATTAAAACAATACCAAATTGCAGTAGCTTAGGGTTATTTTTTAAAAATTCCATAGTCAGTTTATCTAGATATTATGATTTAGAGCGATCACCAAAAAGGACATGAATAATAGTTGAGCAATTTAAAACACCAACTATATTATTATTTTCATCTAATACAGCTACTGGCTTTTGTTCACTTAGCACTTCTTCTGCAACAGTTTCAATAATTGCGTCTTTAGAAACCTGAAGTTTACTTAACTCTTCATCAGTGCTACCCACAGGATCCATTACTGACTCAATCTTTAGAACCTTTTCTCTAGGAACTTCTTCAGTAAACTTACGAACATATTCAGTTGCGGGATTTAAAACAATATTAGCTGGAGTATCTAATTGCTCAATAATACCATCCTTCATAATTGCAATCCTATCAGCAAGTCTTAGGGCTTCATCAAAATCATGGGTAACAAATAAAATTGTTTTATTAAGAACACCCTGTAGCCTCAAAAATTCATCTTGCATTTCTTTACGATCAGAGGATCTAAAGCCGAAAACGGCTCATCTAAGAACCAAATATCTGGCTCTACGGCTAATGATCGAGCAATCCCAACTCGCTGCTGCTGACCACCAGAAAGCTCTCTAGGGAAGTAGTTTTCTCGACCTGTAAGACCAACAAGCTCCACCATCTCCATCGCTCTTTTCATACTGTCATCAGTACTACTTCCCTTAACTTGAAGAGGGAAGGCAATATTTTCTAATACAGTTTTATGGGGCAGCAATGCAAAGCTTTGGAANACCATTCCCATTTTATTTCTTCTTANCTCAATAAGCTCTTTCGNGTTTAATGCAAGCAAGTCTTCACCATCAATGTATATATTTCCAGCAGTTGTATCTGTTAGCCTAGAGATACACCTAAGTAGCGTAGATTTACCTGAACCTGAAAGACCCATGACAACCAGCATTTCTCCTTCATATACCTCAAATGAAGCACTNTTTACNCCAACTACGCANCCAGCATCTTGAAATTCTTGAGCATCAACCCTACCGTTAGCTTCTTGCAATAATTTTTTTGCATTATCACCAAAAATTTTATAGACTGAGTCACACTTGATGACTGGTTGNTTACTNNGGATAGAANTTTCTTTAATTGTCATATAAAAGTTCCAAAATTGATTTAAATCTTATAACTGTAGTATACAAAAAAATACCTTCTTTCTGAAAGTTATTAGCAGGTAATTCTAACTAAAGTTTTTTTTAAAGGACATAATAAATCTCCCCTAGCTGAAAAAGCCTAGGGGAGAGATTTAAATTACTAATAAACTTCTTAAAAAATTAAGAAGTCTAAGCTATATAAGCCTTATTTAAATGCTGAAACAACATCCTGATTAGCAGCAAGCCATGCAGCTGCAGCATCTTGGTGGCTCATGCCATCAACGTCAACAAGTGCGGCCATTTGACCAATATGAGTTGTTGTGAAAGACATCTTTGAGAAAGCTGTATAAGCAGCTGGATGTGTCTTAGGGAACTTATAGTTAGCCGCTTTTTTCAACCAACCTTTTGGAGATCCACAAGCACCATCACCACCATCAACAACTCTACAACCATCGTAGTACTCAGGGAATTCAATGAATGCAAATCCATCAGCATCTGTAAAGTTTGGAGTCCAGTTAAAGACAATTGTTCCTCGTCCTTCTTTCTTAGCAGCAGCTAAATCAGCCCATAATGCATCTGCACCACCAGCAAACTTAACCATATAGTCATCACCAAGACCTAACGCAGCAATACGCTCTGGCATAAGGTTACCATGCCAACTTTGTGGTCCTTCTAACCAACGACCTTTACCACCTGAGTCTGCAGTAACAAAGACATCTTTACAGTCTTTTAGTGCTTCCCAGTTTGGAAGTCCTGGACATAGGTTTTCGTCCACAACCCATTGTGGAACACCCATCTCTTCAAGGGTCATTGCTGCATGGTTTCCTGCATCGACAATTCCACCTTTTTCCATTGCATTATAGAAAGACGCACCAAATGCTGACTGCCATACTTCATGTGAAATAGTTACGTCTCCATTACGGATAGCTTCATATACTGCTTGTGAGTCAGCAGGAACATATTCTACATTGTTACCCATGCTCTCAAAAATACCACCAATAACATATGCCATAACAACTTGGCTTGACCAGTTATGTGTAGGAATGACAATTGGCTTCGAAGAGTCAGCAGCAAGTGCTTGACCAGATACAGAAGCTAAAGTCATCGTTAAAGCAGCTGCAGCTACCTTACTTGTAAACTTATTCATTTATTTCTCCTTTAAAGTTAAATTAAATATTGATTAAAGTAAATAGCTATAAAAAATATTTAACTTTGAAAATAGTTTCCTTTAAACAAATATCGTCAAAAAAAAACCATGCTTACATTCTTAAAAATTAATCACACTTTCTAAGATTGTTCCGAACCCACAGACAAACTTACATTCTTACCCTTGTCTTTTCAGGGTCATAAAATGGAAACCGGACCACTGAAGCAGCTAGTCTCTTGTGATGTCCATCCAATTTACCTATTTCAACTTCAGTACCTATTTCTGATTCTGAGATTGAAATTCTACAAAGTGCAATGTTCTTTTTTAAAATTGGCGAACGCGTTGCACTTGTAATAATTCCTATTTGCTGTTTCCCAATATACACGCCATCGCCATGAAGTGCAACTTCATTAGCACTTAACTCTAATCCAACAAGAACTCTTTGTGGTGAATTTTTTCTTAGAATTAAAGAC
>JGI24539J26755_10000338_pt1 | contig 21694 bp, 23 predicted proteins | sample NorSeaMetagenome_2_FD_26755 | JGI IMG/M metagenome (IMG submission 26755) | reverse complement strand
AAAAAAACTATTAACAATTGGTTTAATTTGTGTTATTTTCATTCCTGAAAATGCAATTAATTCAGCACGAACAATACTCACCAAAACTAACCTTAAAAAGAAGGTTAACATTCTTTATATTTCGAACTCTTCAGGCTTTAAAAAACTTTGAATTTATAGCTAACCGCCATTAGGATTTTTGGGCAACCAAAATCACATACTTCGAAATAAATCGTGATAAATGTGAATTTTGTACACGTAATAAGTAACTCACCATAGGTTACAATATATACAGTCTCTTATGGTAAATAAGTTGCTTAAAAAAGAAAACAAAAAGCCCCGCAAATGCGGGGCTTTGAAATATATTAAATAATCGATGAATTAAACTTCAGCGTTCATTTTAGTCAATACAGACATAACGTCTTTTACAGCTACTGCAGATTCTTCTAATAAAGTTTGCTCTTCAGCAGTTAACTTAACTTCGATAATCTTTTCGATACCGTCTTTACCAAGAATACAAGGTACTCCTAAGTAAACATCACTTAAACCGAACTCACCTGTTAACCATGCGCAAACAGGGAAAACTCTTTTTTGATCTCTTACGATAGCCTCAACCATTTGAGCAGCTGCAGCACCTGGTGCATACCAAGCTGAAGTACCCATTAGGTTAACTAATTCACCACCACCTTTTTTAGTTCTTTCAACAATTGCATCCAATCTTTCTTCAGAAACTAAATCAGTAACAGGAACTCCTCCAACGCTTGTAAATCTTGGAAGTGGAACCATAGTGTCACCATGACCACCTAATAATAGAGCTTGGATATCTTTTACAGAAACGCCAGTTTCATCAGCTAAAAAAGCCTTGTAACGAGCAGTATCTAAAATACCTGCCATTCCCATTACTTTATTTGATGCTTTTTGTGCAGTTAAAAATGCACAATAAGTCATAACATCTAAAGGATTAGAAACAACAATAATAATAGCATCTGGTGAATGCTTAATTACGTTTTCAGTTACCGACTTAACGATTCCTGCATTTGTAGCGATTAAATCATCACGACTCATACCAGGCTTACGTGGTAAACCCGAAGTAATAACAACTACATCAGAATTTGCTGTTTTAGTATAATCATTCGTTGAACCAACAGTTTTAGTGTTGTACATGTTAACTGCAGCTGTTTGCCACATATCTAAAGATTTACCTTCAGCAACCCCTTCTTTGATGTCTAATAAAACAACTTCAGTTGCTAGCTCTTTGTGCGCACATACGTTAGCACAAGTTGCTCCAACGTTACCAGCACCTACAACAGTAATTTTGCTCATAATATGAATTTTAATGTTTAGTGTAAAAAATTGAGTCCTAAATTAATCAATCAAAGGCACATAATAAAAGATTCCGGCTAGTAATATCCAAACAACTTAAAAACAATTAACAATTCATTCTCAAAGCATGATCAATAAACTTTCAGTAACTGACAATTATAAAATTCTTACAACAGTAAGGCAACCAACTTATTAAGGCTACGTTTTAAAAATGAATAAAGATGCTAGTGTTTCTTTTACAACAAATATTCAAAGGTATTGAGATTACAATAATAAAATTAATATAAACGCTCCCTATCCCCTTAAAAGCGAAGTGCCTATTTATGTATGCCCGCTGTCTTTTTATTTGAAAAATAAGAAGACTAGCGAACTGACTGTTCCATAATCATTTCACCCAATACTTTTTTAGCAGATTCTTCAGAAGCAATATATAAGTAATTACCCCTCCCAGAAACGGACAATTCTTCAATCAATTCTTTCCCTCTTTTATTTTTACCAAAAGCCAAGGTCGAAAAGAATAATCCTTGATCCGATTTACGCCTAACCAATCCATTTAATTGACGTTCACTTTGTCCTAATCCATTGAAGCCACCATCAGTAGCCAAAATCACTTGATTATTACCACCTATTAAAAACTCTTGTTTTAATACTTTATATGCTTTACGAATAGCCTTACCTCCGTAAGTACTACCACCAGCTTTCAACCCAGTAATTACGGCTACAATATCTTCATTATTATTTGCAGATGTAGAAGGAAGTACAACTTGAGCCTCATCCGAATAAGTAATAATGGTCACCTTATCCATTGACCTTAACATATAAATTAATTGTATCATCGACTTCTTTAACAATGCCAGCCTATCTTCACCACGCATACTTGAAGAAACATCTATTAGAAATACAATGTTGTTTTCTGAGAATTTCATCAATGGAAAATCATTATTTTCTTCTTTAACCTGAATTATATCCTGCGGAATATAGACTAGTTCGTCTCTGGTTAAAATTTCTAAGGAATCTTTAATAATTAATTTTTTATCCTCTATCACAATTAATTCAGCCGGCGGAATCATAATTTCTTTNTTCACTAAAGTAATTGTGATTTCGCGTCTTTGTTGATTAAAATAATGTTCAATTTTTTTAGAATTGTATCCATCTGCATCTGTATAAATGAAAAACAATCCTAAATGTGACTTCCGCCTCAAGCTTCCTTCTTTATCCGTGTAAAACTGTTGGAAATCTTCACCTTTACTTAATTCAACTAGCGCCTTATTAATAGGTTCTTTTGTTAAAGAGTCTATTACGTTAACCACCATATTAAAATTCTGCTTTTGATAACTGGAACTAGAAAAACTTGGACAAGCCATTTTTGCAAAAGCATCATAACTCTTTACAATTCCTTCGAAATTTAGATAAAAAGGTTTTTTAGATGCTGAGTGATAAACTTTTAATCGTTCTTTAAACTTCCCCAACGCACGTGGATCGTAAATCACTTCCAAAACAGAAGTTTTCCCAGGAGCAATACCCAAATCAGGTGCCTTAAACTCAAAATCACGGGGAATCATCTGCTTAAGGATATATATTGTTTTATTTGTTGAATTTGTAACTGAAAAGGAATCAACCCTACTTACCCAAAATTCAACCTCTCCAAAAGTTGATGCAGTACGGTGAATAATTAATCCATCATGATTAAGCTGCGCTTTCGAATTCAAACCATACAACAAAAGAAAAACAGCACAAACACACTTAATCATACCTTTAAATTTAGTTCTTATTAACCTCCATTTTGTTATACAACAAACGTGCCTCTTCAAGTTCTTCAATAATCTGAACTCTTAATGTTAATATTTTTTTAATTGATGCGTTTTCAGTTAAAATCATTTTTTTAAAAAACAGTTCAGCTTTAACTCTATCAATCATTTTTAAATACACTAAACTAAACAAGCCTAAAAATGGTAAAAGTATAATTAACGCAACCATCATCCAATTTGGAATAAAATTCACTCCTATTATATAGAATAGGATATAAGTAAACAAGAAAGCAAACATTCCAATTACCATTCGTAATGCGCCAGTAAAATCGTCACGCTGCGTAAATCGGTTTGTAAAATAACCAACTAATCGATAAGGTAAATAGTTCANTAAAGCCCCAAAAACAAACAGAGGGAAGCCAAATATCCCACCGATAAAATTAGCTGTTAAGGAGGTTTTNCCTTCAACCACTTTATGATCAAACATTGGATATTTACTTTGTACTACCTTCAATTTAATACTGTATTCCTTTAGCATTTGAGATAACCTGATACTTAAGTCGGGAAATTTATTTTTAAAAAAATCAATAGCTGTTATTACTTCATTCTTTAGCGTTAATACTTCTTCAGCGGTTAATCTACCTACTTTCAACCGGTCTAACATTTCTTTAAAATAAACTGATTGAATTTGCTCAAACACTTTATCATCTTCTTCTTTTTCAATTAATAACATTTGAGATTTAATAGAGGCCTCGATATCTCGTGTTAATGTTTTTGCCGTGACAAATGAATCGTTTTTATATGCTGCTCGATAAGCACTCACTTTAATAGGATCTCCGAAATTCACATGCACATTTGTTCTGAAATCTTTAGGGTTAGAATAATTTAAGCCAACAGGGACTATAATAAGACCTAAATTAAAATCATTCTGAGCCTCAGCTCCTAAAGCTATTCTAGCCGCACCTGATTTAACTTTTCTTAATCTTGGCTCAATTTTACTGGTTCCTTCTGGAAAAATCAACATCGCCCTACCCTTCTCAAAATGTCTAGAGCAAGCTCCAAAAACTGCTTTATTTTTATGCGTTAATTCAGGCGTCTCTTCTTTTCTATAGACTGGGATCATGTGGATCAACTTAAAAAAATAAGCTGCAAACTTATTTTTAAAAGATTCTCCTCGTGCAATAAAGTAAAGAGACTTTTTAGCAAAGGTTGTAATAACAATAGGATCCATAAAGGCTCCTGGGTGATTCGATACAAACATTACCGGTATTCCTTTTGGAATACTAGGTCGATTCGAAACCTGTCGTTCTTTAAAATAAAAGAACACCGTCACTTTTAATAAAAACTCCAATATTCTATAAATCATATTTTATTATATCAAAANACTAAACATAGACACCTCATTTTGGTATAGCTACGAAGGGATAAAATTATTTTCTTATTATTCTAATTAGATTACTTCCTGTAATTGTTTTTTTATCCTCTAATACGATAGAAAAAGTAAATTCATACTGCCCATCTTCCATAGTCTTAGGGTCAGGAAATGTAAAAGGGAATACCAAATGTTCTTTATGTAATACATCTTCACAAGCATTGGTTAAACGAAAATTGGCAGTAACATAATTATCAATATTGGTCAAAATCTCAAACTCATCGTTTACTCCGTCGTTATTAGGTGTAATATATTGAGGTATACTCAAACTTAATGAATCATGGATATACTCATAGTACTCACCTTCTAATTCTTTTAAATCCTCAAATGCCAAGTCAGATGTAGTAACGCAATTCTTTTTCGTGCAGCTGATAATGAATAATATGACCACAATTATTTTTAATAAATTATTCATATTTAATAAAGTTTCCAAAATTTGGCTACAGATGCTAAAATCAACACCAAAAGTAACAATCTCACTATAGGCTCAATATTATTTTTTAAGTTATTTAATCGAACACCAATTAAGCCTCCGCCAATTTGACCAATTGCTAATGCTAAACCAAAACCCCAATCAACTTGTCCCACTAGAGAATAACCCAATAACGCGACACCATTAACGCATAAAATAATAAATACTTTTAATGGATTTAATTCGGTGAAACTCTTTCCCCAAACTGCGTGCATTACAGCCAACATAAATACTCCAGCACCAGCCTGAATAAAACCAGCATAGAAACCTATAAACAAAAAAATTAATGGAAGTAGTTTTGATAAAGTTTTAGACTTTTTTAAATAACGTTGTGGCTTTAGTAATACAACGAAAAATAACACTAAAAATATAGCTCCAATAATTTTTTCAAAACTAGCGACATCTAAGATACTGGCAACATATACTCCTCCGATAGTTCCTAATACAGTTGACGATAATAAAAACCACTTATTATGTAAGTTTAAATCCCCTTGTCTATAAAACTTTAGCGAACTCGCTGAGCTTTGAAATAGTAAACCAATTCTATTGGTTCCGTTAGCGATGTTTGCAGGTAATCCAAGGAAAGACAATAACGACAATGTAACAACACTACCACTACCAGCAATAGTGTTTAAAACGCCAGCAAATAAACCTGCTGCAATACAAAGTAAAATATCAGTAATCTCTATCACAATGCAAATGTAGTTAAGTCTTCAAATTAATCAATTACCAAACTTTTTCAAGGACGGACTTTTAAGAATTGAAAAACAGAAAAGGTCAACTATAGTTGACCTTTTCTGTTTTTCAATTCTTAAATTTTGATTTTAAATTACCCGTAAGTACAAGTATAAGTAGAATCAGCTTTAACTTCTAAAATTATTTGCTGACCTACCTCAATTACAGCAGCGGCCTTTTCAGCTGTGCAACTAACCCCATTGATAACCATTTCTCCTGAAGTACACTTCATCGTCTCTCTAGGATCTGCTTTTCCAAAATCGTATGTTCCTTTTTTAATTAATCCGGCAGTAATTTCAGTAATTCCGTTTTCAACAAAACCCAAACTCTGAACGCTACCATCAAAATATTCGTTTTTCTTAATTTCCATAACTGCCTTTTTATTTATTAAAATTTTCAATAAAAAATAAAAATCGGATTTTCAAGAACAAAAAAAATCGTACTCTCGTACGATTTTTTTTGTTGCTCTATTTTGTTCTAGTAACTATTAACTGGTACTGCCTTTACATTTGTATAAGCTGGACATACCTCATGACCAGGTTTACACGAGGAGACTACTGTACTCAATACAGTTACCAATAAAACAATTCCGAATATTTTCAATATATTTTTTTGCATTGTATCTAACTTATTAGTGTAAAATTACCTCATACCACCTTAAGATTCGACTAATATAACAAAACGTTATCAACATCGTGTTGAAAACTACTCCTTAAGCATCTAGCTTCCAGTTTTCTAAATAACATTCTGAATATGATAATTAATACTTAAAACTTGAGGAATTAACTTATCCTTCTCATTTTGAATAATAAAAGAAGACAAATTCTTGCGTTCATCTTCTGATAATTGTTTTGAAATAATATTTTTAATTTGTTCTTTACTTCTATCATCTCTTTCCAAAACTCGCTTAACTCTTTCGGTAACTGAACAAGAAACATTAATAACAAAGTCACATGACTTATATGAACCTGACTCAAATAGAATAGCGGCCTCCTTAATAACATATTTTGAGCGTTGAACAGAAGACCATTCGTTAAAGCGCTGAGCAACCTTAGGGTGCAAAATCTGATTCAACACCGTCAAATTTTCCACTGATGAAAATACAACTGTTCCAAGTTTCTTTTTATCGAGTCTACTATCCGTAACAACCTTGTTACCAAAGGCTAATATTACTTCCTTTGAAACATTGGGTAAAAAAAGGATTTTTTTTGATTCATCATCGGCATAGAAAACAGGAATACCCAATACTTCAAAAATCTTACAAACAGTAGATTTACCACTCCCAATACCACCAGTAAGGCCAACAACAATCATTAATCTTTCGATTTAATAATATATTCAACACTAGCAGGTTCTGCGCTTACCTCTGAAACATTTAAGGGTATTTTAAACAAGTCGATAGAAAGTCGTTTAAAAGAAGATTTCACCTCATAAAAATCAACCTCTGCAGAGAAATCATCAGGCGTTATTTGCGTTAATTTACTTGCTCCACATGAAAAAGAAACCTTTACCTCATTTGGAAATAATTTAACCTCAAGAGAGTCTGGTGCATTATTAATTAGAATTGGTATTTCAAATTGATACTTAGCGATCGTTTCAACCCCAACAAAGACTCTAATACTATCCTCATATAAAGAATCAACACCAAATGGTTTTTCAAGCTTAAAATCTTGGTCCAAATCAGACTCCAAACGATCGAAAACACGGAGTCCAGTATAAATAGTATCCATTTTATTTAAAATAGACTTTGCTCCTCTGACCTTCACATTATATGGTGAAACTAAAGGTTCATTTAAAACATAATGATCAACCGGGTTTATTAATTTGTATTTAAAACTTGTTATTAACTCTTTTTCGATTATTTCTGAAAACAAAATATTCACAGAATCAACTGGATATATTGAAGACTTCAAATTGGCTCCAATTGCTGCAATAATTGTTTTTGAATTTAATTTTGGCAGCCAAACGTATTGGTTATTATCCCCTTTTTTAAGCACTACTGATTTACTCAAATCGATCACAACCTGAGCCTGATTAAAACTAAAACTCCTTGAAATTAAATCAAAACCTTGAGCCCTTATTTTCACAGGCATAGATTCAGGTAAGTCACCAACAAGTATTTGATTTTTGGGGAAGTTTTCAAACTTTAACAACACCTGTAGCTCATCTTCTCTTTCCTCAGAAAACTTTAGCAACCCCCACAAAATTGTAGAAATAGTCAAACAAGCNAGGAAAACCTTCCACTGTTTATTATCAGCCGGTAATAAGCTATTTAATATGGATTTTAGAGATGCCAATAGGACATAAAAAAACCCGCAAAAGCAAGTTTTAAATTGGTTTATATTAATTAGCTGTAGTATCTACAGCTTCTATTACAGTTGGAATTTCTAACATTGTAGGTTTTAAAATAAGCTCAACGCTTGTTCTAGCATTCATTCCCCAAACTGTGTTTGGGTGAGAGCGATATAATTTTTTATACGCTTCTTTAGCTCCTTCTAAATCTTCTAAAACAACTTCTTTCGTTCTTCCAATAAAGTACATTGCTTTAGGAACTACTTTATGATTTGGGAATGAATCAGCAACATAAGATAAAAACTGAATAGCTTTTGAACTGTTTTTCACATTTAATGATGCAACACCAACCCTACACAACACTTCTGGTAATTCAGTTGAGTTAGGGTACTCTGAGATTAAAGCGTCAACAAAATAAACCAAACTATCATTTAAAGGTTTTAATGCTTGTTGATCAAAATCTTTAGGATTCTCGAAAATATTATTGAATTTAGCACGAACACCCTCTATTCCCGCAATTAAATCTTTTTCTAAAAGTCCAGTTGAAGCTTTATCTCCAGCTCCACATGACATTAAAATTATTCCTGCTACAAATGGTATAATAATCTTTTTCATAAACTTTTTATTTATTTTGGAAACCTCATTCGATAACCAACTTTTACAATTCCTTTGGAAATATCTGTTAATTTACGCTTTATCATTTGTTTTTTCAAAGGATTTATTTTGTCGGTGAATAAAATACCATCAATGTGATCATATTCATGCTGAATTACACGCGCTGCAAACCCACTATACTCTTCAATGTGCTTCTTAAACTGCTCATCAAAGTATTTAATCTTTATTGTTTCTTGTCTTTTTACGTTATCTCTTAATCCTGGAATACTTAAACATCCTTCCTTAAAAGACCACTCTTCTCCAGTTTCTTCAAGAATCTCAGCATTAATAAACACTTTTTTAAACCCTTCCAAACCTGGTTCATCTTCAGCAAACGGACTAGCATCAATTATAAACAAACGTATCGATTTTCCAATTTGAGGTGCTGCTAAACCAACACCTTCAGCTCCATACATGGTTTCCCACATATTTTCAATTAGTTTAGGTAAACCCTCATAATCTTTAGATATATCTATTCCGATCTCTCTTAATACTGGATCTCCAAAAGCTACAACTGGTAAAATCATTCTTCAAAAATAAAACAAAAAGTTTTGCTAAAACCCATTCGACTGTCGGGTTAAGTAAGATTGTAAAATTAACGCGGCACTAACTTTATCTAAATTCCCTTTTTCACGACGCTTACTTTTCTTTACACCCCCTGATATCATTGACTGTGANGCCATTTTACTTGTAAAGCGCTCATCCTCCATAATAATTTTCAATACTGGAATTTTCTTTTTTAAATGTTTTACAAAATCATTAACCAATTTAGTCGCATCAGTATCTGTTGCGTCCAGATTTTTTGGATGACCAATTACAACCGATTCAACATCATGCTTAAGAATGTAGTCTTTTATGAACTGAATCACGTCTTTACTATGAACTGTAATCAGAGGACTTGCAATAATCTTAAGATCATCCGTCTCAGCAATACCTACCCTTTTCGTCCCATAATCCAGTCCAATAATCCGTCCCATAAAAAATTAATAAATTTGCATAAAAATACACCAATTGGTAAATTACAACAAAATATTAGTCATACAAACAGCCTTTATCGGTGATGTTATCTTAGCAACATCATTATTAGAGACCTTAAATCTGAATTTTCCAAAATCAAAAATTGATATTCTGGTAAGAAAAGGTAATGAGAGTTTGTTTAATGACCACCCATTTATCAATCAAGTTATTGTTTGGAATAAGAAGGATGCGAAAAGAAAAAACCTAATTAGAATTCTTCAAAATATTCGAAAAGAGAAATATGATATTGCAATTGGTATTCAACGATTTTTCAACGCAGGACTTTTAACCGCATTTTCAAAAGCCAAACTCAAAATTGGTTTTGACAAGAATCCACTTTCTGCATTGTTCCATAAAAAAATAAAACACGAAATAGGGACAGGTCTTCATGAAGTTGATCGGAACTATTCGTTAATAAAAGAATTCGCACCTAAATTTCACCGTGGATTAAAACTTCATCCTTCGATTCAAGATTATCAAAGAACAGATAAGTACCAAGCAAACTCATATATTGTGATTGCCCCTGCTTCAGTTTGGTTTACAAAACAATATCCTAAAGAGAAATGGGTTGAGTTTTTAAACGAAGTCCAAAGCTTTAAAACGTTAATCATAGGAGCGCCTTCCGACAAGGAATTAGCGAACGAGATTATTAACCAATCGAAAAATTCAAATATTGAAAATCTTTGTGGAAAATTAAACTTGTTACAAAGTGCAGCGTTGATGCGAAATGCTAAAATGTGTTACGTAAACGATTCTGCTCCTCAGCATCTAGCCTCCTCAGTTAATGCGAACACTACAGCGTTATTTTGCAGTACGGTTCCTTCTTTTGGATTTGGACCTTTATCTGAAAACTCAATGGTTATCGAAAACGATTTAAATTTAACGTGTCGACCGTGCGGATTACATGGCCATAAAGAGTGTCCTAAAAAACACTTTGATTGTGGGCATCAAATAAAAACAGAAAAACTTTTAGAGCGCTTGAATTAATCCTCTGAAAAAACACCTTCAATTGAGATTGTGTTCACACCATCAATAGTTGTAAACTGACTTTTCTCTTCGATCAACTCGTCATCAATAAATACTTCAAGCTTAACATCTGCATTGACATCTAAATGTGAAATTTCCAACAAGTAATTCAAGTTATCACCATAAACATCGTGCTCAATATCAACAGGCAAATTTATCTCGCCTTCTGAATCATAATCAATACCTGGTCCCATTACTACTTTCATGCTGCTCACCTTCTCAGCTGTTCCTGTTATTTTGTAATTAAAAACATGGCGGTCATCTAAGTTTGTACAACTCAAAATAGCAACAGAAATTATTATAAAAGACAAGTATTTAAACATAAAACTGGACAAATAATAACACTAAAGTAATAAATTCATAGCTAAATCTGTTATAACATCAGACTAACGCTCCGACAACCCGTACAAATAACAGCGTAAACCTGATAAGCTGAAAACACCCAAAACTCTCACAGTCAATTGGTTAAAAAACATTTCATTGAATTTAAAAAAAATAGGCGCAAAAACTGGACAAGGCCATTATTATGGCGTATCTTCGTGCGTCAATAAATATTGAGAAATAAAGTCTATGAGACAGCTTAAAATTACCCAGTCAATCACAAAGAGAGATAGTATTACTTTAGATAAGTATCTACAAGAAATAGGGAAAGAAAGTCTGATTACGGCTGAAGAAGAGGTAGAGTTAGCAAAAAAAATCAAGGCAGGCGATCAAGACGCTCTTGAAAAGTTAACAAAAGCCAACTTAAGATTTGTTGTTTCCGTTGCAAAACAGTACCAAGGCCAAGGACTTACACTTCCTGATTTAATCAACGAAGGTAACCTAGGATTAATTAAAGCTGCTAAACGTTTTGACGAAACAAGAGGATTTAAGTTTATTTCTTATGCTGTATGGTGGATTCGTCAATCTATTATTCAAGCTATTTCTGAGCAATCAAGAATGGTTAGATTACCGTTAAATAAGATTGGAGCAATTAGCAAAATTAACAAAGGGACATCTCAATTGGAACAACAGTTAGAGAGAGAACCAAATGCTAAGGAAATATCTGAATTTTTAGATTTATCTGAAAACGAAGTTTCTAATGTTATGAACATGAATAGCCGTCACGTATCAGTTGATGCACCATTTGCAGAAGGTGAAGACCACGGTTTATTGGATGTAATGGTTAATGGTGATTCTCCAAATGCCGATAACGGTTTATTAAAGGAATCTTTAAACAAAGAAATTAAAAGATCACTTGCCACACTTACTGAAAGAGAGGCAGAAGTTTTAAAATTATTTTACGGTATTGATGGAAACAGAGAAATTTCTTTGGAAGAAATCGGTACTAAATTTGACTTAACTCGTGAAAGAGTTCGTCAGATTAAAGAAAAAGCAATTAAGCGCTTAAAGCATAACTCAAGAAGTAAATTGTTAAGAGCTTATTTAGGTTAATCAAACCCTAAACAATATTTAAGGTCATTCGAAATTCGAATGACCTTTTTTTATGGTATAAAATCTTATTTTTAAGCTATGGATTTCAAACTGGTTTCGGAGTTTCAGCCTACAGGTGATCAACCTCAAGCAATTAAACAAATAGTTGATGGATTTAATGATGGAATTGCCGCTCAAACACTTCAGGGTGTAACAGGATCGGGGAAAACATTTACCATGGCTAATGTCATTAAAGAACTTAACCGGCCAACTCTAATCCTTTCTCATAATAAAACACTTGCTGCTCAACTTTATGGAGAATTTAAAAAATTTTTCCCTGAAAATAAGGTCGAATACTTTGTTTCATATTATGATTACTACCAACCCGAAGCTTTCCTCCCAACTACCAATACTTATATCGAAAAAGACCTTTCTATTAATGAGGAAATTGAGAAGTTAAGATTGAGTGCTACTACGGCTCTACTCTCAGGCAGTAATGACACTATAGTTGTTTCTTCTGTTTCTTGTATTTATGGTATGGGAAACCCAAGCGATTTTAATAGCAACTCCATTTTAATTAAAAGTGGACAAAAAATTAGTCGAACTCAGTTATTAAAACATTTAGTAACCGCTTTATATTCGAGAAATGACATTGAATTTGAGCGTGGAAACTTCAGAGTTAAAGGCGATACCGTTGATGTATACCCTGGGTATTTAGATTATGCTTACCGGTTTTCTTTTTGGGGTGATGAAATAGAGTCTATTGAACAAATAGACCCCTTAAATAATCATTCATTAACCAAATTGGAAGAGGCTATGCTTTATCCAGCAACGCTTTTTGTAACGAGCCCAGACAGCTTACAAAATGCAATTAAACAAATTCAAGACGACTTGATGAAGCAAATTGCTTTTTTTAAATCGGAAGGAAAAGAATTTGAAGCTAAAAGGCTGCTTGAAAGAACAGAATACGATTTAGAAATGATGCGAGAATTAGGATACTGTAGTGGAATCGAAAACTACTCTAGATACCTTGATGGAAGAGCTCCTGGAACTAGACCTTATTGTCTACTTGATTATTTCCCAGAAGACTTTATCATGATGATTGATGAGAGCCATGTTACCCGACCGCAAATAAAAGCGATGTACGGAGGTGATCGATCTCGAAAAATGAATTTAGTTGAATACGGCTTTAGATTACCTGCAGCATTAGATAATCGACCGTTACAATACGATGAATTTGAGGCTATACAATCTCAAACGCTATACGTAAGTGCCACGCCTGCAGATTATGAATTAGAGCTATGTGAAGGTGTGATCGTTGAGCAAGTAATACGCCCAACAGGTTTATTAGATCCAATTATTGAAGTGAGACCAACTCAAAATCAAATTGATGATTTATTAAACGAGATTGATATAAGAGTTAAAAGGAATGAAAGAACACTTTGCACAACTCTTACAAAGAGAATGGCTGAGGAGCTCTCTAAATTTATTTTAAACCTTAACATTAAGTGTAGATATATCCATTCAGAAATTGACACGATGGAACGTGTTGAAATTCTTAGAGCATTACGACTTGGAGATATAGATGTTTTAATCGGTGTTAACCTTTTAAGAGAAGGGTTAGATTTACCTGAAGTTTCATTGGTTGCAATTCTGGATGCTGACAAAGAAGGTTTTTTAAGATCTGAAAAATCATTAACACAAACAGCAGGTAGAGCAGCCAGAAATATTGATGGTCGGGTTATTATGTATGGAGATAAAATTACAGACTCGATGCAAAAGACTATTGACGCCACAAATAGAAGGCGTGAAATTCAAACCGCCTATAATGAAGAACATGGATTAAAACCTCGATCCTTGGCAAAAAGCAGAGAAGAAATATTACAACAAACCTCAATGGTTGACACCGTTAGAGGTAGAAGCACGGAGTATGAGAACTCTGATATTGAAGCCGGACTTGCTGCTGACCCTGTTATTCAATACATGTCCAAAAATCAATTGGAAAAAGCAATTAAGCAAACTAAATCGAAAATGGAAAAGTTTGCTCGAGAACTAGACTTTATTTCAGCAGCTCAATATAGAGATGAAATGCACGCTCTTGAAAAACTGCTCAGTTCTAAATATGAATCTATCTAACTGGCTAACACCAAAATTATAGGTGTTGAAAAACTGAAGGAACAATAAAAAACTACCTCATCAAATAATGATAGCTTAATCCAACTAAGATTTTATCCTCGTATTTGAGTAATTAATTTCTGGGATAACTAATCTCAAGCTGAGCTGAAATTTCAAGATTAGGTATTTGAAAATTTAGGATTCAGTAGAAAGCTCAGAAATTGGATTTACAGTTGTTAAAAAAAACTTGACTTTCAAAATAACTCAATAAAAATTACTGATCATTTTAAGAATCAAGTACATAACTATAAATAGGAAATAAAAGGACGGAAGAATATCCGCCCTTTTAAATTATCTAATACTTGATACAAAGTCTTTAATAGACGTTTTAAAATTATTAGAATTCGCAATTGCTTTAATAAATGCCGTTCCGATGATAGCACCATTTGAATACGTACAAGCAATTTTATAAGATTCTGAATCCTTAATATTAAAACCGATTAAACTAGGTGAAGTTAAATTCATATCCTTTACTCTAGACAAGTAATCGATCGTTCCATCAATACCAGATTTCTTACCNGTTGTAGACGAACTTGAAACTAAATACAAGAACCCATTTGTTAAACTATCCAATTCTTTAATTCTTTCTGGCGCAGTTTCAGGAGTGATTAAAAACGTATTTGCTAAGCCATGACTTTCAAACAAATCTTTATACTCCTTCTTATATTCATAAAGCGGTAAGTCAGGTAAAATCGCCCCATCTATCCCTACTTCTTGACAGCTTTTGCAAAACTCTTCATAACCATATTGCATTACTGGATTTAAATAACCCATTAACAATATTGGAATAGAAACCTCTTTTCGAATGTCTTTTAACTGCTCAAATAATAACTTTAACGTCATACCATTTTCGATGGCAACCCCACTTGCTTCTTGTATAACAGGACCATCTGCCATAGGATCTGAGAAAGGGATTCCTAACTCCACCATCTCAACTCCATTCGCTTCTAACTCTTTTAGTATTTCTACTGTATCGTTTAAATTCGGAAACCCAGCTGTGACAAAAATGGATAATAATCCATCTGGTTTTTTCTCGAATGCTTCTTTAATTCTTTTCATTATAAAAATTTAAAATTGCGAGGTCGCCCTTCCTCTCAGTAGTGAGAAAAGTTCAACGAATTCTTAAATATATTTTATTAAGGTTTCTAAATCCTTATCTCCTCTACCCGAAAGATTAATCACAATCACTTCATCTTTCTTTAAATCCAATTGATTTAATACTGCCAATGCATGAGCTGTTTCTAATGCCGGAATAATTCCTTCTAATTTACTTAACTCAAAACAAGCCGTTAAAGCTTCTTCGTCTGTTACGTATTTAAAGCTACCTCTTCCCGAATCGAACAGATGCGCGTGCATTGGTCCTATCCCTGGATAATCCAATCCAGCAGATAACGAATATGGCTCAACAACTTGTCCATCTTCCGTTTGCATTAGCAACGTTTTCGCAGCATGNAAAACTCCTGGTTTTCCTTTCGCTGTAGTAGCTGCAGTTTTTCCTGATTCCAANCCTAAACCGGCAGGTTCTGCGGCAATTAACTCTACTTTATCATTATCTAAATAATGATAAAAAGAACCAGCAGCATTACTCCCTCCACCAACACAAGCAATTATTCTATCAGGATAATCTCTTCCTTCATGCTCTTCTAATTGCCATTTCATTTCCTCTGATATTACACTTTGGAAACGCGCTACCATATCAGGGTATGGATGTGGACCTACTACCGAACCGATGATGTAGTAAGTATCAGCTGGATTATTAATCCAGTCACGAATTGCTTCGTTTGTTGCATCTTTTAACGTTTTACTTCCCGACTCTGCAGCAACAACAGTTGCTCCTAGCAGTTGCATTCTCTTAACATTTGGTTGCTGGCGTTCAATATCAACTGCTCCCATATAAATAATACATTCTAAGCCCATTAAAGCACAAACTGTAGCTGTTGCAACTCCGTGTTGTCCTGCGCCGGTTTCTGCGATAATTCGCTTTTTCCCCAGTCGATTCGCTAATAAAATCTGACCAACTGTATTGTTTATTTTATGAGCTCCTGTATGATTTAAATCTTCTCTTTTTAAATAAATTTTCGCACCATACTTTGCTGACAACCGCTTAGCTAAATACAATGGAGATGGTCTTCCAACGTAATTTTTTAACAAATCATCAAACTCTTTTTTAAATTCAGGCTCTTGAGAGATTTTCAAATAGTTTTCTCTTAATTCCTCTACGTTTGGATACAACATTTCGGGGATGTAAGCACCTCCAAATTTTCCGTAATATCCATTTTCGTCTACATTATACCCCATCTCTAACGAATTTTAAATTTTTAGTTTTAAACTTTGAACACATCGTCATTGTAAGTGACGAAGTGATCTCATTCTTTATGCTCTAAGCTCATCTAAGAACTCTTTTAACAACTTTACATCCTTTATGCCTGGCTCGATTTCGAACCTACTATTCAAGTCTAAACCTATCAAGTTTTTTAATTTTAATCTTTTTATTTCTTTAGCATCGCCAGGACCAATTCCTCCCGCTAGGAAGTATTTTTTTTGAGATTCTTTATCTATACGGTTTAATAAGGACCAATTGAACTTCTTACCTGTTCCTCCGTGGTTCTTTGTTTTTGTATCAAACAAAAACAAATCAGCTGAAGGGTAATTTTGTAATTCTGAAAAATCAAAGTCTTCTCCTATTGAAAAAACTTTCCAAACTTCCTTTAAACCTAACTGACTTTTCGCCGCCTTTATTAATTTATCTGGTTCTCCTCCATGAAATTGAATGACATCAAATTGATGCTTCCTCTTTAAAGGCAGAATCTTATTTACCAGTATTTCGTCAATTTCAGTCTCACTTATATCAACTCCCAAGCCCTTAAAAACGAATACACCTACTTTCGCCGTATCTTTTCCAATTGTCTCAAAACCTAAGGTTTTATCTTGATTTCTTAGTGAAGACTCGAAAAATATATTTCCAACGTAATTCACCTTAAGATTAAGAAAATTATGAACTTCATCTTGATTCATTCCGCAAACCTTTATCTTCAAATCTTTACCTACCATCTCTTTTTATCATCCCAGACTTCATCCAGGGGCTCATAATTTCACAATCTCTCTTCTAATTCCCGAATCAAGTCCGGGATAACAACACCCTTAAAGTTTGTTAATAAACTCAGCACATGAAGCACCTGGATTTTCTGTTTTCATAAAGTTTTCTCCGATTAAAAACCCTTGATAACCGTATGTTTTTAAATCCTGTATTGCTTCTATATTTGAAATCCCACTTTCAGAAACCTTTATAAAGTCATTTGGGATTTTATTCGCTAATGCTTTGGAAACGTCTGTAGTCACCTCAAATGTTTTTAAGTTTCGGTTATTCACTCCAACAGCATCACAGTATTGATTAATGTGTGCCAACTCAGAATCCTCATGAATTTCTAACAACACATTTAATCCTAAAGCCTTAGCTGCTTTCGCCATCTCATTTGTTTTCGCAACAGATAAACTTGAAGCTATTAACAAAATAATATCCGCACCAATTGACTTCGCTTCTAACAATTGATATTCATCCAACATAAAGTCTTTTCGAAGAACCGGTAATTCTACAGCTGCCCTAACAGCTTTTAAATCAGCAAATGTTCCTCCAAAATAATTCAAATCAGTTAAACAACTCATTGCCGAAACACCCGCATTTTCATAAGCCATTGCTACATCTTCAGGTTTTGATACTCCATTAATTATTCCTTTTGATGGCGACTGGCGTTTGAACTCTGCAATAATTCCTGATTTGTTTAAAATCGCATCTCTTAACGAAATACATTTACGATCAAACAAAACAGAAGACTCTAAATCGGCAACAGAAACCTTTGCTTTAGCAGCTTCGATTTCAATTAGTTTATTGGCATTTATTTTATCTAGTATTGTCATTTTATCAAGTTTATTGTCATTGCGAGTAACNAAGCAATCTCTAACTTTTGAAGAGCGAGATTAACAAGTCGGAACTCCTTGCAGTAACCAAGGCATGTTATTTCAATAACTTATTTAATATTTCAATTCCCACACCCGAATTAATTAATTCAAGAGCTTCCTCAACTCCTTCTTTTACGTTAACATCTTTCGCAACCGAAATAGCAACTCCAGCATTCGCTGCTACGACATGTGACTGTGCAATCGTTCCTTTTCCCGAAAGTACATTTTGTAAAATAATAGCGGCATCTTCAACGGTATCTCCTCCTCCAATATCTTCGGGCTTTAAAGGATTTAACCCTAAATCAGCAGGCGAAAGCTTTTCAATTCCGTTATGACTGTACATATGAAAATCGCTCGTTAAAGATATTTCATCATACACGTCCGTAGAATGTAAAATCGCATATCGCTCCAAATTATTTTTCAAAACGTGATCATACAAGGGTAAAATTAAAGGATCGTAAACTCCTGTTAATTGAAAGTTTGGTTTGGATGGGTTGACTAAAGGGCCAATCATATTAAAGAAAGTTTTCAACCCTAATTCCTTCCTAACTGACCCAACAAATCGCATAGCTGGGTGAAATAACGGTGCATGAAAAAACGTAATTCCTGCATTTTCAATTTCTGATTTCAAAACAGCTGCTTCACCTTTAAAATCATATCCTAGATGCTCAATTACATTTGAAGAACCAACACCTGAAGAAACACCATAATTACCGTGCTTAGCAACTTTAACTCCTGAAGCCGCAACTACAAAAGAAGAAGTTGTTGAAATGTTAAACGTATTTTTACCATCACCACCTGTACCACACATATCAATAGTTGAAACGTCTCCTAAATCAATAGGATTGCATAACTCCAACATCGCAGTTCTAAAACCTTCTAACTCCTGACCTTCAATTCCTCGCATCATAAAGACGGTTAAAAAAGAAGCTATTAAAGCGTTATTCAACTCCCCTTTCCCAATAGAAAGCAAAGCTAATTTAGCCTCCTCAGAGCTTAGTTTTTTACCTTTGAATAATTCTTGAAGTAATATTTTCATTTTATTTTGAGTTATTCACCACTGCTATTAATAATAATAAAGCAATGACGAGACACTTATTATATTAATTCTTCAACCAGTTTTCTACGATGTCCAAACCATGATCTGTAAGTACTGATTCTGGATGATATTGCACGCCAACAACGTCCAAAGTATTGTGTCGCATGCTCATTACATTACCTTTTTCATCTACTCCTGTTAGTTTAAAAATCCCCCCTAAAGAATCCTTTTTCACCTGCCATGAATGATAACGTCCTACCACAAATTCTTTTGGTAATCCTTTGTATATTGAATCCTCAGCAACTACTTGCATTTTATTTCCAACACCGTGCAATACATCAGCCATATTTTCCAGTTCCCCTCCAAAAGCCTCCGCTATTGCTTGATGCCCTAAACACACACCCAAAATACTTTTTGTGTCGGCATATTGCTTAATTAAATTCAACATTATCCCAGCTTCTTCAGGAATTCCTGGACCAGGAGAAAGTAATATTTTATCGTATTTACCCACCTCTTCTAAAGAGATTTTATCGTTTCTCAATACATCAACATCATCAAAACCTAACTGCCTGATGTAATGCACTAAATTGTACACAAACGAATCGTAATTATCTAATACTAAAATTTTCATTTCTAATTAATTACTAGATTAATACTTTAAAGCTCCTCAGCGATTTCCATTGCTTTGTGCAATGCCGCTAATTTGTTAAACACTTCTTGTCTTTCACTTTCATCATCTGATTTCATTACAATTCCAGCTCCTGCTTGGTAAAACAACTTATCGTTTTTACTCAAAAAAGATCGGATAATAATCGCATGATTGAAATCACCATTAAAACCTATGAAACCAATACAACCGCCATAAATCCCCCGTTGATTTTTTTCGTACTTATTAATTAACTGCAGTGCTTTATGTTTTGGAGCACCAGATAAAGTCCCCGCAGGAAAAGTATCCGCAACTAATCGAATCGTGTTTTTATTGGGCAATAAATCCCCGGTAACTTTTGACACCAAATGAATTACGTGAGAATAAAATTGAATTTCACGATAGCTTTCTACCTTAACATTCTCTGCATCTCTGCTTAAATCGTTTCGAGCTAAATCAACTAACATTACATGCTCCGCGTTTTCCTTTGGATCATCTAATAATTTCTGTGCTAATTTGGCATCTGCCTCATCATCACCTGTTCTTCTAAAAGTTCCTGCAATTGGGAATATTGAAGCCTTTCTGTTTTTAACAACAATTTGAGCTTCGGGCGAAGAACCGAAGATCTTAAAATCTTCAAAATCGAAATAAAACAAATACGGCGATGGATTAACCGACCTCAAAGCGCGATATAATGTAAAGTCGTCACCTTTAAAATCTTGAGAAAACTCTCTGGACAAAACCAATTGAAAAACATCTCCACGTTTACAATGTTTCTTTGCATCACGAATGACTTTAAGGTAACCTGCGTCGTCAAAGTTACTCACCTCTTCACCTACTCTTTCGAATTTTTTTTGAGTAACGTTTGAAGTTTTAATGATCTCTTCTAACTTGTCTAATGATTCTGGTCCACTCCCTGTTCCTATTTCACTTCTATGTTCGAAAAGGTATAATTCATTTTTAAAATGGTTAATCGAAATGATGTTTTGAAAAACCATGTAGTGCATATCTGGCACTTTTTTCTCAGGTTTCTCTTTGTAGTCAAAATCAATATCCTCAAAATGACGAACTCCTTCAAAACTTGTAAACCCAAACAATCCATTGGTTACAAAGTCAAAACCTAAATCCTCACAATCAAACAAGCCCGAAAAATTATTTAACTCTTCTACTACATCATTATCTGCAGCACTTTTATTTTCAAATTCTCCATTAGGGTAAACTATAAAAATTTTACCATCCTGAACCTTAAAAGACGCTACAGGGTTAAAACAGATAAAAGAATAGCTGTCCTCATTACCATGATAATCAGAGCTTTCTAATAAAAAACTCTTCTTATATTTTTCTTTAATATTTAGATATATACTTACTGGTGTAATCGCATCAGCAAGTAATTTTTTAAATCTAGTATTTATTTTAATTTTTTCCATTTCCAATAATTTGTAGTTGATTCTAAATCAACTAAAGTGACAATCAAAAAAAAAGCTTGCAGTGACCTGCAAGCTTTTATATTATTTGAATAATACCAACCGGTTCACTGCCTTTTATTAAAGAGCGTGCCACCACCAAGAATTATTTTTTGTCATCATCATGTTGCAAATATACTGAGGATGGATTAGTTGGCAAAATAGATTGGTGTAAAAAATAGTACAAACACCATCATTTTACATTTGGAGAATAACAGCAACCTATTTAAATTAGCTCAGTACATATTTAAAAGTAATACATCTAAACTCAATTACTAGATTAGTATTAAGTGTAATTATCATCACATTTACTTCATGTGGAT
>JGI24539J26755_10000336_pt1 | contig 21768 bp, 19 predicted proteins | sample NorSeaMetagenome_2_FD_26755 | JGI IMG/M metagenome (IMG submission 26755) | reverse complement strand
ACTTTATACATTCGTCCGTGAAACTGTTTTAAAAAAATCACAATAAATTAGAATGTTTTAAAAAATATAAGGCATATCTTCATTTATAAAAACTTAAAATATTTTGTTTAAAAAAAGCTTGCTATACTTATCAAAATTGTCTAACATCCGCTCAAATTAAATATATCCAGGATTTACTATGAACATGCCCAGAACGATTCTTATTCCAAATGGTGATAATATCACCCACACATTTAGTGATCAAGAATACCTAGATAGGCAAAAAAAACTAAAAGATCATATGGCTCAAAGCAATATTGATACTATTATTTTTACCTCTATCCATGGTATTAACTACTATAGTGATTTCCTTTACTGTTCATTTGGCAGGCCTTATGCACTTGTAGTTACGCAAGACAAAGTGACATCTGTTACTGCCAATATTGATGGCGGTCAACCTTTTAGACGTACCTTTGGTGAAAATCTGGTCTACACCGATTGGCAAAAAGACAGCTTCTTTCATGCCCTACAGAAGCTTGTCAAAAATGCTGGAAAAATTGGTCTTGAATATGACCATATAACTAAAGAGCGTCTGGATAAACTTAGTGCAGCATTTGACAAAGCAGACTTTGTTGATATTTCTGTCGACTGTATGAAGATGCGTTCAATTAAATCTGATGAGGAAATCGCACACATCATCCAGGGAGCAAATGTTTGTGATATTGGTGGTGCTGCATTAGTTGAAGCAATTAAAGAAGGAGCTCCTGAGCATGAAGTTGCACTTCACTCCACACAAGCCATGGTTAGAGAAATTGCAAAGCGCTATCCGCATTCAGAGCTAATGGATACTTGGACGTGGTTTCAATCTGGAATCAATACTGATGGTGCACATAATCCAGTCACCACAAGACAAGTTCAGAAAGGAGATATCTTAAGTCTTAACTGTTTTTCAATGATTGCTGGCTATTATGTTGCGCTAGAAAGAACCTTGTTTTATGATCATGTTGATGATGCATCTTTAAAGCTATGGGAAATAAATGTCAAAGTTCATGAAGAAGGCATGAAACTAATTAAGCCTGGAGTAGCATGCAAGGATATTGCGCTTGAACTGAATAAAATTTTTGAGGAATACGGTTTACTCGAAAGTAGGACTTTTGGCTATGGACACTCGTTCGGAGTCCTGTCTCATTACTATGGCCGTGAGGCTGGCGTTGAATTAAGAGAGGACATTGATACTGTTTTACAAAAAAATATGGTAGTTTCTATGGAGCCAATGATTATGATTCCAGAGGGTAAGCCAGGAGCAGGAGGTTATAGGGAGCATGACGTAATGGTTCTGACTGAAGATAGTGCTTATGACATTACAAAATTCCCATTTGGCCCAGAGCACAACATTATCACTTAAGCTAAGTGCCTAAACAAATGATGCAGATAGATTATTCGCAATTACTAGAAGAGTTGCGAGAAGTTGCTCGAGATGCTGGTCGTGAGATCATGAGAATCTATGAAAGCTCAATCGAGGTCAACTTCAAAGATGATGGATCTCCAGTTACTCTTGCTGATGAGGCTGCAGAGAATGTCATTCTAGGGAAGTTGAAAGAAATAATTCCTGATATCCCAATCATTTCAGAGGAAAACTCAAGTAGCCATCAAGCAGAGGTTACAGAACAATTTTTCCTAATTGATCCACTGGATGGAACCAAAGAATTCCTTAAAAAGGATGGGCTTGGATCATTTACAGTCAACATTGGTCTAATAGAAAATAGAATTCCTACTTTAGGAGTTGTCTATGCACCAGCTCTGGATCGGATGTTTTTTGCTTCAAGCGCTACAGGAGCTTTTGAAGAATCAAAAAAAGGTATTCAGAAAATTACAATAAGACCTGTCCCAAATTCTGGCCCTATAGCTGTTGCAAGTGTCTCTCACCGAGATGAGTCGACGAATAATTGGCTTAATAGAAATCATATTAAAGATACAATTTCTATTGGATCTTCATTAAAATTTTGTTTAGTTGCCTGCGGTGAGGCTGATGTTTATCCTCGATTTGGACCAACTATGGAGTGGGATACAGCTGCTGGAGATGCAGTATTAAGGTCAGCAGGTGGGAAAGTCTTACTACCAAGTGGTGAGCTCTTTAGCTACGGAAAGTCAAACTACAGAAACAGCGCTTTCATTGCCCATGGTAGTTTCTGATTAATTCTAACTTTCATAAGAGTATATTTCGACCATCATCTCATCAGCAATTTGCTCTAGCTTATCTCTGATTAGATTTTCATCAAGCGAGTTGGGCAGGTGAAGATTAATTTGGGCTTTAAAGAGCTGCTCTCCAGACATTGAAGCATCAATTATCTCAGTCTTTAGCTCTTCAACATTAGCTTCCAACTCATCAGCTAAAACATGAGAAAGCTTATTTATAATTCCTACATGGTTTTGGCCAATCAGTTCAATGTTATAACTCATAACGTTATTAAGTTCATCAACTGGTTTAGTTTCCTCACATGCAATTTGAAGACCTAAAGTGGAAGAGGTCAGTTCTTTTTTTAGTTTTNCAGCATTACTTGANGGCACATTAACTTTAAGAATGCCTGCAAACTTTCCTTCAAAACTCGACATATTACTTTCAATCCAATCACCATTATTTGCAACAATGATTTTGGAAAGGCCGTCAACAAGCCCAGACTTATCGTCTCCTAAAACACTAATCAAAAATGATTTCATATAAATCTACTTATAATCTTCTACACTTGGACAAGAACAAACCAAATTCTTATCTCCATAGACATTATCCACTCTCGAAACTGGCGGCCAATACTTAACTCGCCTCAGACTTTCGACGGGATAAGCCGCCTCTTCTCTGGAATATGAAAAATCCCATTGAGACGATGTTACCATTTCTAAAGTGTGGGGCGAATTAATTAACGGATTATCTTCAGTAGAATATTCACCTGACTCAACCTTTTTAATCTCTTTTCTGATTTGAATCATTGCATCACAGAATCGATCAAGNTCATCTAATGATTCTGACTCAGTTGGCTCAATCATTAACGTTCCAGCAACTGGGAAAGACATTGTTGGAGCATGAAATCCAAAATCAATAAGACGCTTAGCAACATCATCAACACTAATACCTACTGAATCTTTAATAGGTCTGATATCAATAATACACTCATGAGCGATTCTTCCATTTTCATCACTGTAAAGTATTGGATAGTGCTCCTCAAGCTTTTTAGCTATGTAGTTTGCATTGAGTATGGCATTACATGTTGCCTCGTAGAGTCCATCTTTTCCAAGCATTGCAATATACATCCAACTAATTGGCAAAATACTGCCAGATCCCCATGGAGCACCAGAAATACTTCCAACATCGGTATTATTTAAAGGTGTTCTTGGTAAAAAGTCGATGAGGTGTTCTTTTACACCTATGGGACCAACACCTGGACCGCCTCCACCATGGGGTATCGCAAATGTCTTGTGAAGGTTCAGATGTGATACATCACCTCCAAACTCTCCTGGAGCAGAAACTCCAACCATCGCATTCATATTTGCACCATCAATATAGACCTGACCACCCGCGTTATGAACAATGTCACACACTTCTCTAACATCTTTTTCAAAAACACCGTGCGTCGAAGGGTATGTAATCATTATTGCTGCTAAATTTTCTTCGTGCTCTTTAGTTTTTGCTCTTAAATCCTCAAGATCTATATTGCCATCAGAGGCACTTTCAATCACGATAACCTTCATTCCCGCCATTTGGGCAGAAGCAGGGTTAGTTCCATGAGCCGATGATGGAATGAGACATATATTTCGATTTTCATCGCCTCTACTTCGGTGATATCCCCTTATGGCAATTAAACCAGCATACTCGCCCTGTGCTCCAGAATTAGGTTGAAGTGAAATGGCTGAGTAACCTGTGGCTTCACAAAGCATTTCCTCAAGCTCACTTATCATTTGCTGATAGCCAATTACCTGGTTCATTGGAACTGCTGGATGAATTTGTGAAAATTCTGGCCAACTCACTGGTATCAACTCAGCTGCAGCGTTAAGTTTCATAGTGCATGACCCTAAGGGAATCATTGAACGATCTAGAGCAATATCTTTATCCCCTAAATAACGGATATATCTCATCATATTTGTTTCAGAACGATAAGTATTAAAGACTTTATGCGTTAGAAATTTAGAATTTCTTTGTAAGCTNTTTTGAATTTTTGATTTATTTTTTTCAAACAACGACTGTGCACTNAGATCTGACTCAGTATTGAAGATCCTCCATAANTACTCAATATCTTCGGGNGTGCTAAGTTCATCAAAAGATACTGANACAAGTGTTTTACTAAACACATTAACGTTGTATCCATTTTTTTCAGCTTGCATAACAATNGCATCTGAGTTTTTAACCTCAATCGTTAACGTATCAAAATATGAATCATTAAGTACTTTAAATCCCATTTGCTTCATGCCATCTGCAAAGACACTGGCATATTGAAAAATACGACCAGCAATGTTTTTTAAACCCTCTGGACCATGATATACCGCATACATGCTGGCCATGATTGCCAAGAGAGCCTGTGCAGTACAAATGTTACTAGTTGCTTTCTCACGGCGAATATGTTGCTCTCGAGTCTGGAGTGCTAAACGATATGCTAGCCTTCCCTTTGTATCAACAGATGCACCAATAATTCGCCCTGGCATTGATCGTTTGTACTTATCACTAATTGACATGTAAGCAGCATGAGGACCGCCATATCCTATTGGAACACCAAATCTTTGGGTATTTCCTACTACTATATCTGCTCCCATTTCACCAGGTGGTTTTAAGAGCGTCAAAGCTAGTAGATCGGCACTAACACTAACAAGTGCTTTCTTTTCGTGAATAGATTCGATTAATTTTGAATAGTCGCTAAAAGCACCATAAGTATTTGGATACTGCAGAAGAACACCAAAACAATCGAGGTCTTTTAAGTCAATCAGAGGATCACCAACAACAACCTCAATATTTAGAGGCTCAGCTCTAGTTTTAATAACTTCAAGATTTTGAGCATAACAATCATTTGCCACAAAAAAAGTATTACTCTTTGATTTACTAACGCGATGACACAGAGTCATGGCTTCTGCACACGCAGTTGCCTCATCAAGCATCGATGCATTCGCTAAATCCATACCTGTCAAATCTGAGACCATNGTCTGAAAATTCATCAAAGCCTCTAGTCGGCCTTGGGATATCTCGGGTTGATAAGGAGTATAAGCTGTGTACCATGCNGGGTTTTCCTCGACATTTCTCTGAATAACTGGAGGCGTGATGGAATTATAGTAGCCTTGGCCAATGAAAGATTTGTAACGAATATTCATCCTTGCAAGATTTCTTAGCTGTTTAAGTGCTGCAAGTTCTGACATACCATCTGCAATATTCATCGGTTCTTTTCGACGAATAACATCTGGAACTATTTCATCAATTAATTTATCAAGGTTATCAAAACCAAGATAGTTAAGCATTTGATTCTTTTGTTCGCTTGAAGAGCCAATATGTCTATTGGTAAAAGCGTCATTATTCAATAAATCTTCAATCTTATTTGCCATTAAAGTCTCTCTTNTTATTCCTCAATAAAGGTGTTGTATGCGTCCTCATCCATAAGGTCNTTTAACTCTTCAGGATTTGATAGTTTCACCTTGATGAACCAACCCTCACCCATCGAGTCCTCAGTGACAATCTCTGGCTCATCTTCTAGTCGAGAGTTTACCTCTATAATTGAACCTGAGACTGGCGCAACTAGGTCAGAAGCAGCTTTGACAGACTCTATAACTGAAATGTTTTCGCCACGAGAACACTCATCACCAACCTCTGGCAACTCAACATAAACTAAATCCCCAAGCTGCTCCTGGGCAAAATCAGTTATCCCAATAACCACTAAATCATCTTCCTTCTCATCAACCCACTCATGATCTTCAGAATACTTAATACTCATTTCTTCTCCTTATTAATTTTCAACCTCTGTAATAATTGTGTTTAACAAACGGCAGATTGACAACCTCAACTGCTATTCTTTTTCCCCTTACCAGTGCAAAAAGTTTTGACTGGTTCATAGTATATTTTATTTTTAGTCTCGCAATCGCTATCGGTTTATTCAAAGTTGGGCCAAAACCTCCACTGGTCACCTCACCAACCTGAACTCCGTCTTCATTTTCAATCAGGGCGCCATCTCTCACAGGCATTTTGCCCTCAGGAAGTATTCCAACAATCCTTGCTTTAGGGCCATCACTTAGGTGGCTTAAAACTATATTGTCCCCCAAATAGCCGCCCTCACGCTGGCCTCCTGTCCTTCTGACTTTAGAGAGTGCCCAATTTAAAGATGACTCAACCGGACTATGATTATCATCAAGCTCATGTCCATAGAGCGATAAGCCAGCCTCTAATCGAAGTGAGTCTCTTGCACCTAAACCTACCCACTCAACCTCATCACTAGAAAGAATAAGAGCAGCAAATTTTTCAGCATCACTTGATGGCATTGATATTTCAAATCCATCCTCGCCAGTGTATCCAGAACGAGTCACAAAGCAATCAATATCTTTTATTGTTAAATGCTTAGCAGTCATAAAGGTCATGTCAGTGACAGAGGGAGCAATTTCTCCCAACACTTCTACAGCCTTGGGCCCCTGTAATGCCAACAAAGCTAAATTTTGACATAGTTCAACTTTACAACTAAGACCTATTGACTGGTTTAAATGCTCCAAATCAGAATCTTTACAAGCTGCATTCACTACCAGAAACAAACAATTATCACCAAGATTGGTAACCATTAAATCGTCTGATACGCCGCCATTGCTATTAGTAAAAAGGGCATAGCGCGACTTCATTACGGGTAAATCTATAATATCTACAGGTACCAATGACTCAAGAGCACTCATTGCTTCTGCACCTGTTATTTTAATTTGGCCCATATGTGAAACATCAAATAGGCCTGCCTTTTCTCGAGTTTGTGTGTGTTCTTTTTTGATGCCAAGAGGGTAACTAACTGGCATTTCATATCCAGCAAATGGAACCATTTTTGCACCTGCATTAATATGCATTTGATGCAAAGGGGTAGTTCTAATTTCGCTTCCTGCAGACATTATATTTTGTCCAAAAAAAGGTTATTATATAAGATTAGTCTTTTTAGTTGAATTCAATTGGTCATGAATTCACATAAATAACACTCGTCCATCACTTGGTGCATGATTTCTATTGATTTCTAAACAATTCTTTATATCTCGATTAAGAAAAATAAAACTTAATTAATACCCACTATCAAGGCTATATATGGGATATGGAGCTTCACCATTTTGAATTAGACGGATATTTTCTGCAATAGTTTTAGCTGCTGAGCGAGGATTGCTTTGACCCGCAATGTGAGGGGTTACATAAACTGAAGGGTGCATCCAAAGTGAATTATTTTCTGGAAGAGGCTCCTGTGCAAAAACATCTAAAGCTGCTGCTTTAATATGGCCACTATCCAGAAAATTTATGAGATCATTCTCATTAATTATGCCGCCTCTACCAATATTTATAATAAAGGTACCCTGAGGCAAAAACGTAAGTTCATTTTTTGTTAGTATATTTTTAGTATTGTCAGTTAGTGGTAAGACATTTATCAAGATATGAATTTGACTCAGAAAATCTTCAAGCTGTTCATGGCCACAATAATATTTTATGCTCCCAAGTGACTCCTTAGGGCGAGCACCCCAACCAATAACTTTAAAATCTAAGTTAACAAGTGAATCACCAATAGCCTTCCCAATGTTTCCTAACCCCATGATTCCAATTGTACGATCTTCAGATTGAATTGAGCTTTGCTGAATCCATTCGCTGCTTTGTTGCTGAATTCTATAGAGGTACTGATCACTATGAAAATGTAATACCCAGTGCAGCGAGTGAAGGATCATTTCATGCGTTAACTTTTTATCAACTAAACGGACTATGGGGAGACCTAAAGGCAAATCAGGATCGCTAATCACGTGGTCTACTCCAGCACCTAAAGATAGAATTGCTTTTAAATTTGGATATTTTTTAAGAATACCCCTAGGATGCTTCCAGACTACTGCATACTCTACATCATTAACATCCCTCATCAGGGTATACGTTAATATCCATCTCTGGCATCGCCTCTTCAAGGCCACTACGCCAAACCTCCATGTCCTCCCAGAAATCAGTAGAAGCTAATAATATTGACATTGTTATAAATGAAAATTTGTAATGAAGATGAAGTAAATTTTGGTCATTATATCTTTGAGTGTGCGCTTAAATAATCTAAAATTTGATTCACAAGATCATCTATCTTTGCATCACTGTTCTGAAGGACAATTTCTGACATCTCAGGCTCCTCATAATCAGAGTCAATTCCGGTGAAGTTTTTTAATTTTCCAGCCCTTGCTTTCTTATAAAGCCCTTTAGAGTCCCTGGCTTCACAAACCTCAATAGGGGTATCTATATAAACCTCAATGAACTCTCCATCATTAAATAAATTCCGAGCCATTAAACGTTCAGCTCGGAAAGGGGAGATAAAAGAAACTATGGTAATCAATCCTGAAGAAACCATCAGCTTTGAAACCTCAGCAATTCTCCTTATATTTTCAACCCTGTCTTGATCTGTAAATCCTAAATCTCTATTAAGCCCATGACGAACATTGTCACCATCAAGAAGCATAGTATGCTTTCCAAGCTCATATAGTTTTTTCTCAAGATCATCGGCTATGGTTGATTTTCCAGAACCGGAAAGCCCAGTAAACCAAAGCACACATGGCTTTTGTTTTTTATTAATGGAGCGAACTTCTTGGTTAATATTTGTTTCATGCCAGCTAATATTTTGAGCACGCCTGAGTGCAAAATCAATTAAACCGATCCCAACTATAGAATTATTTAATGAATCAAAAATTTCAAAAGAGCCTTTTATTTGACTTTCACTGTAGGCATCAAAAGATACTTTCTGACCTAAGGACAATTTACAGTAACCATACTCATTTTGAAAGAGCTTTTTGGCTGCAAGTTGACTATGTGTCTTAGCATCGATTTTGAAGCTAAGGTCAGTTACCTGAACAGTTGTGCTTTGAGTATCAAGAAGAATACTGTAAGTTCGCTCAGGGATCAATGGATCAGCATCAAGCCATAAAATATAAGCAGCTAGTTGATCTGATACTTTTGGTATATCTTCAGTCTTACTGGGGCTCTCATGACCGTCATGAACCTTTTCAAGGAGTTCGTAGAGTCGATCAAAGTGCTCGTTCTTTGGCATAGCTTATTTGTGAATAAAATTATGGATTGGTAGGGATATTATAATTAATTAGTCAATTCAACTTTTAGTGAATTTTTTAATAGCTAGAATTACTTTCATAATGTAGAATGTCAGTTTTATAATCTTCAAAATTACCATGTTTATCAGTGTTTTAGACTTATTTAAAGTTGGTATTGGGCCGTCCAGTTCTCATACGATGGGACCTATGGTTGCGGCTAGCGCTTTTCTGCAAGATATACGTCATTATATTGATTCAAATTCAGATACAAAAAACTATCATGTCAGGTGCACTTTAAAAGACTCCCTGGCCTACACTGGAGTTGGTCATGCCACGGATAAAGCTGTAACTTTAGGTCTTCATGGGTATTTACCTAACACAATAATTAATGAAAATATGGATGAGGTTCATGATAGAACCTGGAACTCAAAAACTATCAATATAAGTGATGATATTTCAGCATCTTTCTTTTCGGAAGAAGATATTATTTTCGATACTCGAAACTCGCTCAAACAGCATCCAAATGGTCTTGTTTTTGAACTATTAGATGACTCTGGTGGATTATTATTATCTAGCACCTTCTTTTCGATTGGTGGTGGCTTTATATCTACCTTAGCAGAAATCGATAGNGTCGAGGCCCCAATAGCCGCTGAACCAAGTTCAGCCTACCCATATCCATTTGACAACTCAGACCAAATGCTGGANATGTCAAAGAAGAATAAAAAGACGATCTGGGAGATGAAGCTAGCAAACGAATTAGAAAATCTTCCTGAGGAAATACTCAATTTAGAGCTAGACAAAATTTGGAATGCAATGAAAACTTGTGTTGAAAAAGGCCTATCTACTGAAGGTATTTTACCAGGTGGCTTGAACACTAAAAGACGAGCAAAACAATTGAACGAAAGTCTCGAAAATGATAAGGATGCAGGCTCTAGTGATTGGCTATGCGCATACGCTATGGCTGTTAATGAAGAAAATGCTGCTGGACATATGGTCGTTACGGCGCCTACCAATGGTGCAGCAGGTGTTGTGCCAGCAACACTCTACTACTACTATAAACATAAGGCTGCTTCACAAGAACAAATTCGACAATTTCTTTTGTCAGCTGCTGCAATTGGTGGCTTAATTAAACATAACAGCTCAATCTCTGGAGCGGAAGTTGGATGTCAAGGAGAGGTTGGTTCTGCATCGTCAATGGCAGCTGCAGGGCTTTGTGCAGCAAGGGGTGGAACAAGTGAACAAATCGAAAATGCAGCAGAGATGGCTCTTGAGCATCACATTGGAATGACTTGTGACCCGGTTAAAGGCCTAGTTCAAGTTCCATGTATTGAGAGAAACGGCTTCGGAGCCGTTAAAGCATATACTGCAAGTTCACTCTCACTTAGAGAGAGTGGAGAACACTTAATATCTCTAGATCAATGCATCGCCGCTATGAAGAGAACTGGACTAGATATGTCGACTAAGTATAAAGAGACCTCACTTGGTGGCTTAGCGGTCAGTTTTATTGAGTGCTAAATTAATCTGTATCTACTAAACCAGCGCCCGCACCTGAAGCTCTCGATTCTGCGCTAGATTTCACTAAGCAACGAGAGAAATATTCATAGATTTCAGGCCACTTATCACCCACATTAACACCATTATTAAGAGTTTTCAGCCTTTCTTCAGCAATATTAAGTGTCTTTAGTTTGCCATTACTTATTGAAGTTTTATTATTAACATCAAAAGCCGAAATGTGAATATCAGCAGAGTTGCTAAGCTCAATGGGAGCCTCTGATGAGCTAATAATTTCCCACTCAATATCATCTTTTAGATTAACCTCATAATGATTATTGCTTTTGTCTGTCCATGACACTTGAATGCCAGTGCATTGGTTTGCACCAAGGGCAGAAACAACCAGTAATGGGGAGTCTACATTAGTTAATTTTAAGTCTCCATCAAGGCCATTAAACTCGAGCCAATCTACGCAGCTTACTGAAGCCTCAATTGCTGACAAAACTTTGTCTTCAGGGCAAAAAAGGTGGCTTCCATCACCGGTCTTTTCGAACTGAATAGAGAGGCTACTGGTTTGGCTATCTAAATTATCAAGTGCCAGAAGGCTGCACTCTGAGGGATCAAAACCATTTTGTGCAATCCAGATATTGCTTCTGGCAAAGTCTTCTGAAACTCCGATGGATGCATTAACACCAAACCCAGCACGAGTAAAATAAAAAAGAACTTCGTTTAAGGAAATCGTTAAACCGTTTTTCGACATGTGCAATTTATACACGGATAAGACTGTGGTTTTCCAGCTATAGGAAATGACCAACAATCATGGTTTGGCTCCGACAACTGGTCGGGCATTGGTGCTCCTTGGTACATTGAAATTCGAGTCCATAAATCTGACTTTGGATCAAACTTTGACGCTCCAAAGAATGCTAATTTGAATCGTAATAAATCGAGAGGCCTCATAGATTCACTTAGTAAATTATCTTGAACTTCTGAGTAAGGCCTTTCAAAAGTATTTTGAACCCTTCGAATAATATGCCTAAACTGAGGGTGCATCATTGCAAATTCTCCAATAGACATATCATCGTCAATGCCTTGCAATACCTCATTCAAATCATGAACATCGCGCCCAATAGCTAGTGGCATTTCTTGATCAACCCCATCATCGACTCCTTTAGAACCGAATCTGGGCTCTAATTTATCTTCAGAATAGTACCAAAAATGGTGTTGGGATTCTTCTAATGAGAAGTCAATAGTTGTCGCCCACTTATATGCATCAGCAACAACTTGTTTCAAGTGAGATAAAGTCATATCAGCCTGAAATTTAGGGATCACAGTTGAAGACATTGTATCTGCAAGGTCATCAACAAGTGTGCCATGTGGCTCAATAATTAAGGAGACAATCATTTCTTGGCATTCCAAAGAAAAGTTATCCTCGACATACTGATAGATTCCATTCCATGGATATGGTCTATATATATTTGATTCATTTTCACACCACATTCTCAGAGCTTGAATTTCATCTGTTAAACGAGAAATTCTTGCAGACTGAACTTCATCTGCAACATTCCATTCATCGACATGCTGGCTAACCTGAAGAAGTGACTTTAAGAAAACCTCAAGAGTTCCNACAATTGGAGTTTCAATGGACCTGACTCTTGCCAATGCTGTTTCTTTTGCGACAACCCAGTTATGGATTAATGCTGGGTGCTTAAGTAAAAATGGNGCCATACCCAAACCCGTTGCATTTCCAACTCCAATGAATTGACGAGTAGTCTGATCAAATTTAACAGCTTTTTTTCCACCNTTTTCTTTTGCAAGCTCTTCAACTGAGTCAATCGTAAACCAACGTATTAAGTAAACAGTGAGTAACTCTATTTGAAATGGTGCTTTGCATTCTTCTCGATCAGCAATTTTAGCTCTATCTGCACACCCAAACTTACCGCTTCCATAAACTGCTGAAGTTCTCATTAAATAACCTACAGAAGTTAATAAATCTAGATCTGGTTGTTGACCTTTTGATAATGAATCAACAGCATTTTTAAATACTCTTAAGCTTTTATTGGCCCTTGCCAAAGCAAGTTCGCTTGGTCTGTAACGACCGCCTTCTTGCTTAGGTGTATTTTGTGCCAAATAATCTATATCCTCTTGTGTTGGCACACCATCAAAAAGATTAAAGGTTGCATCCCAAACTTCTGCGATAACTCTATCCGTTCTCATGTCAGCTGGTATTTCTTGTGTAAAACCAACCAATGAGTAGGTTCTATTTGGAGTAGTAACCGAATAAACGCTTAAGCCGTAACCATCCTTATCAACTTCACGGCGCGTTCTCTCAAATTTCCAATTCTCCCGTGACATTCGCCTAATCAAAGTTCGCATAAAGCTCAACCGGGTAGGAAAAGATGAGCCCATTCTATCGAGACGCATAACCGTTTCAGGTGATCTCATAAAATCAGATTCATTCTCTATTAATACAGTTTCGCTAGACATAATAAATATTATAAAGATTCAAAAGATGCGTCGAAAAAATTTAACCAGTTTTTACCCATGACCAATTCAACGTCATTTTCAGAAAAACCTATGGACTTTAAACCATTTGAAATGTTTACAAAATCACGATTATCTCGAAACCACTCGGGCTGATCTGGAAATCCTGCAAAACTGGCCGAACCTTCACCGAAGTCACGATCATTAGTCCATGTGCCATTTCGCATCCACTCTACAACGCTATCAGGTTGATTTTGACATAGGTCAGTTCCAATACCGATATTATTCATCCCCATAATTTCTGCAGTATCGGCAATCATATTACAAAAACTTTCTAATGTGCAGTCTGAACCATCCTTAAGGTGGTGTGGGTAGACAGAAAAACCAAGCATACTATTACTTTCTCCAAGCGCCTTTAGAACTTCGTTTGACTTATTTCTCAGCGCAGGATGCCAGAACGTTGGATTTGCATGCGTGATTGCAATAGGACGCTCTGATATTTCTATAGCTTCTAGGGTAGATCTCTCTGAGGAATGACTCATATCGACCACTAGTCCAACCCTATTCATTTCTTTAATAACCTGTTTACCCATTCTCGTAATTCCTGGGTCGTTTTCTTCATAACAGCCAGTTCCTAAAAGACTTTGATTGTTATAGGTTAACTGCATAAACCTTGCACCTAGTTGATGACATACTTCAACGAGGCCAATATTATCTTCGATAGGGGAGCAGTTTTGATAGCCAAAAAAGATTGCTGTTCTTCCTTCTTTTTGAGCCTTTCTGACATCAGCTGCAGTTCGGCCAAGAAAAATTAAATTTGAGTAGTCCTCAAAACGACGGTTCCAGTCAATAACATTTTGGACCATCTCCTGAAAGTCTTCGTGATAACAAATTGTAACGTGAACAGCACTCAGACCGCCTTGGTTAATTTGCTTAAATATCTCCTCACTCCAATTATTGTATTGAAGTGCATCAATAAATAGTGAAGGGTGCGCCATTATGGATTTCCGCTAGAAATATAAGAAGTCTTAACTTGAGTATAAAGCTCTTTNGCATAAGTTCCTTGCTCTCTAGGACCAAAGCTTGAATTTTTTCTACCTCCAAATGGGACATGATAGTCCGTACCTGCTGTCGGTAAGTTCACCATAACGCAGCCACTTTCTGCATTCCTTCTAAAGTGACTTGCTCTTGAGAGAGACTGAGTAATAATTCCTGAAACAAGTCCAAATTCTGTGTCATTTGCAACCGATAATGCCTCTTCATAATCTGCAACTTTGATGACGCAAGCCATCGGTGCAAAAAGCTCCTCACGATTAACTCTCATAGAGTTGTTTCCCCCGATTAATAATGCTGGTTGCATATAAAAACCAGGATTATCAAGCTCAAGCTTGTCACCTCCACAGACCACTTCACAGCCCTCTTCTTTTGCTAAAGCCATATATTTGAGGTTGGAATCAAGTTGCTGTTGACTTGCGGCTGGACCAATTTGAGTGCCTTCTTGAAGCGCGTCACCGACCTTAAGAGCTGAAGTGGATTGGCTCATGCGTTCTACAAACTCATCATGAATGGAGGCATGAACAACTAGTCTAGAAGACGCGGTACATTTTTGACCAGTACTACCAAAAGCACCTCCAGTAGCAGCCGCAACAGCGACATCCATATCAGCATCATCCATTACCACAAGTGGGTTTTTAGAGCCTAACTCTAACTGAAACTTTGTTAAATTTTTAGCGGCTGCGCCTGCAATCTGACGACCCACATCATAAGATCCAGTAAAACTGATTGCATGCACTTTTGGACTTTCAGCCAACGACTGTCCAATTGATGAACCTGAGCCCATTACTAAATTAAACAAACCCTTTGGAATATCTTGCTTGGAAATGATTTCAGTTAATGCTACTGCACTTGCTGGTGTTAAGTTCGCAGGCTTCCAAATAACAGCATTACCAAATGCTAGTGCTGGAGCAATTTTCCAGCTCGCCGTTGCTGTTGGAAAGTTCCATGGCGAGATGATTGCGACTGTTCCCATTGGCTCTCTGCGAACGTCAATTTCAATATTAGGTCTGACTGAATCTGCAGTATCACCACCCTGCCTTAGGACCTCTGCAGCATAGTAAGTAAAAAATTGACCTGCCCTATATACTTCTCCTTTGCCTTCAGCAACTGGCTTACCTTCCTCTCTGGATAGCAGCTCCCCAAGTTCAGCGCTTCGCGCCATCATCTCTTCACCAATCTTCATCAATACAGCTTGACGCTGCTCAAGGCCTGTTGCAGCCCATTGTCTTTGGGCAACCTGAGCCGAATTGAGAGCATCCTCTAATTGTGAGTTACTGGCTTGAGCAAATTCTCCAATGACATCGTTTGTATTCGATGGATTGATATTAGAAATTGAACTTGCACCTTTTACCCAGTCGCCCGCAATGAAGTTGTTTGAATGATTAGACATGATTTTATTTCATTTTTCAAAAATTTAAATTTTACTCTTTATTATTGATTTATCAAGAATATAAGCACATATCTAAATATAGTATTTTTCAAGTTTCCATGAAAAAAAATGTTGCATTAAGTAATTAATTAATCTAGGATACTTTCATTAAATAGAAAGAAATTATTATGCCCAATTCTGCTGAAAGACTTGGAAGAGCGGCTCGAAGAAGTGACCGCCTAAAAGTCAAAATTGAAATGCTGCCGACTTTACGTCGAAATATCCCTCTTACAGAGCCAATGAATGAAGAGCAGATTGAGAAAATGGATGACGCTTCACTGTCTATTCTGGAGGAAGTTGGCGTAGAATTTCATGATCCTATTGCACTAGAACACTGGAAGGAAGCTGGAGCCAGTGTAGAGGGTGAGAGGGTGCGCTTTGATAGAGGTCTAATTCGAGAACTCATCAAATCAATTCCAGAGAGCATCACAATGCATGCCCGAGATCCAGAGAAGTCACTTGAAATTGGTGGAAATAACTCTATCTTTGTTCCAATGACAGGTGCTCCGTTTCTGACTGATCTGAAAATAAAAGGCGCATGCCTACCCTGGATGATCTTGCTAACTTTCATAAGCTGTCTCATATGCTCCCTGCCATTCATTCGAGTGCCCATCACATCGTAGAACCCATGGATCATGCAATTTCTCATAGACATTTGAGGATAACTTATTCATCAATGAAGCACTCCGATAAGACCTTTATGGGTATGACCAGTAGTGGTAAGAATGCTGAGGATGTAATTGAGATGTGTAAGATTCTCTTTGGTGAAAAATTTATTGATACGCACCCAGTAGTCACCGGCAACATTAATGGAAACTCCCCACTAGTTTGGGATCAAACCATGCTCTCAGCTTTAAGGGTTTTTTCAGCACACAATCAACCTGTTCTCTGCTCTCCTTTCGTTCTTGGTGGCGCCAACACTCCCGCAAGTGTTGCACCAACGGTAGCTCAGGTCAATGCAGAAGCGCTATCTGCTCTCGCCTATACTCAAGTCATACGCAAAGGAGCGCCAGCAATTTATGGCCATTACTTAGCTACGGTATCAATGCAATCTGGGGCGCCTATGGCTGGAACGCCTGAAATCTCTCTCATGAATTTTATGATTGGACAAATGGCAAGACACTATAAAGTCCCTTGGAGAAGCTCTAATACGCTTGGTGGATCAAAAGTTTTTGATGCACAATCAGGCTATGAAAGTGCATCAACAATGATGGCTGTCCTGTTATCTGGCGCAAACTATATATGGCATTCTGCGGGATGGAATGAGGCTGGAATGCATTGCTCAATGGCAAAATTTGTGGTTGATGCTGAGCAATGCGAAATGGGCTATAGAATGGCTGAAGGAGTGAGATGGGATGATTTTGAAGAGGGGCTGGCTGCCATTAGAGATGTGGGTCCTGGTGGTCATTACCTTGGCCATCAACACACCATGGAAAATTTTCAGAGGGCCTTTTTTATGCCTAAACTATTTGACAATAATTCTGTTGAGCAATGGCAGGCTGATGGAAGTAAAGATACAATTCAAAGAGGNCTTGAAGGGGCAAAAAAACTACTTGAAGATTATCAAGAGCCTAAGCTGGATCAAGCTAAAGATGAAGAGCTNTTGGATTACATCGCTAAAAGGGAAACTACAATTCCCAAAATGGAAGCACTTAATCAGGAGCATTAAACTATGGTCAAAGATAAATCAAATGTTGTTCTTGTGACTGGTGCCACTGGTGGTATTGGAAAGTCCATAGTAAATAAATATTCACGGCAAGGTTTAACTCTAGCCATTGCTGATAAGGACGAAGAACAGGCTAACAAACTTGTTCATGAAATCAATCACGGCAATGGAAAGGCAATGGCATTTCCTGGAGACCTGTTGGATCAAAATTATTGTGATAGTCTTGCAAATGAGGTTCAAAAAAAACTTGGAAGCATTGATATTCTCATCAACAATGCGGGTCTTATGCGTCGTGGTGACATCACACAGACCTCTGATGAGGATTATGATCTATCAATGAAGATAAATGTTGAAGCGCCGTTTAGACTCATTAGAGCTGCGATCCCCTTGATGGCAGAAGCTGGAGGTGGATCCATTGTCAACGTGTCATCCTGTTGGGGCATTAATCCAGGACCAAATCATCTGATCTACTGCACTACCAAGGCAGCATTAGCAGCAATGACAAAGTGCCTAGGCAGAGATCATGCTCATCAAAATATTCGAATCAATGCAGTATGTCCTAACGAAGTTAATACACCAATGCTCAGAACAGGTTTTGAAATAAGAGGTTTAAATCCAGATGATGCTATTGAAGAATTGAATCAATCTGTCCCGATAGGTCATATAGCTGAGCCAGAGGAGATTGCNAATGTGGTGTCTTTTTTAAGTTCAGATGAGGCGCGTTATATTTGTGGTTCACTAGTGGAGATTAATGGTGGAAAAGCGGTTTACTAATAAAATTGTTGTTGTTACTGGAGCCACTCAAGGCATTGGACTTGCTTGCGCTGAGCGTCTTCATGAAGAGGGAGCAACCGTTTGCGCCATTCAAAGAGGACAATCAAAGTTATTTGACTCTTTTAAGTTTGATCTAAGTAAAGAACAAGACTGCTCTAAAAGTATTGATGTCATTGTCAAAAAGTATGGTCGCATTGACGTATTAGTTAATAATGCTGGCATCATGAAAGAATCTTCGTTGATGGACACTTCACTTGAGGATTGGAATCAAACAATATCGGTTAATCTCACAGCCCCCTTCTTATTGAGTAAATTTGCTATGCCTTTTTTGATTGAATCTGAAGGCTGTATTGTTAATATCGGCTCAATTGAGGGGATAGGAGCTAATCCAAATCATGCGGCATATTGTTCTAGCAAGGCTGGGCTTAATGGGCTAACGCGAGCCATCGCAGTCGATTATGGAAAGGATGGGGTAAGGTGTAATGCTGTCGCTCCAGGATGGATAGATACAGAGCTAAATGAGGACTTTATAAACTCAATGCCTGATTCAGACCATTTTAGAAAAAATATTGGTAGTATCCACCCACTTAATAGAACAGGTAAAACAGAAGAAGTTGCCTCATTAGTTTCGTGGCTTGCATCATCAGAATCAAGTTTTGTAACTGGACAGGTATATACTATTGATGGGGGAAGGATGGCAAAAATTAGCTTGCCAAACCCCTAGGAGAACATATGAAGTTTGAAGGAATTTATACGCCAGTACTTACACCGTATGATGACAATCATGCAATAAACTTTGACGCCATCGAGCCTATGATTGAGGATCTNATTAACAGTGGTGTTCATGGNATTGTCGTTGCTGGAACAACTGGCGAGTACTATNCTCAGGANACTAAAGAGCGCCTTCAGGTAATGAAGATAAGTAAGGATATCATTAATAATAGAGTTCCCTGNATTGTTGGTACTGGTGCCATTCGAACTGAAGAGTCAGTTTTCTTTGCAGAGGAGGCAGCCAAAATTGGAGCGGACGGAATATTAATAGCAACACCTCCCTATGCGCTCCCTACAGAGAGAGAAAATGCGCTTCATGCACTAGCAATTGACCGAGCAGCTGATCTTCCAATAATGCTCTACAACTATCCTGGAAGGATGGGCTCTATGATGGGTGAGGAATATCTTGACAGGGTGGGTAGGTCATCAAACTTNTNNGCCATCAAAGAAAGCAGTGGAGATATAAATAGACTTCACCTATTAGCAAGAGATTATCCTCATATCCAGCTTTGCTGCGGAATGGATGATCAAGCCTTAGAGTTCTTTGCTTGGGGAGCCAGTGGTTGGGTCTGTGCTGGATCTAATTTCGCTCCTGAAGCTCATGTTGCTCTATACGAGGCTTGTAGAGTTGAGGGAGACTTCGATAAAGGGAGGCGAATCATGTCAGCAATGATGCCGTTGATGAGAGTTCTTGAACAAGGTGGAAAATTTATCCAATGTATCAAGCACGGATCAATTATGAGAGGACTTCCAGTAGGGCCTCCAAGAAAACCACTTCAAAAATTGAATAAAGACGATAAGCGCCAATTAGAGCAAGTCATACGAGTCATGAATCAAACTGTCAATCAAATCAAACAGGAGGGGAGTTAAATGTCAAATCTTCTAACCCATGAGGAATATAGTGCAATTGCAAATTCACTTAGCTTTCCAACCAATGCGTTCATTAATGGACAATTCCAATCTTCAAAATCAGGAAAAACATTTGAAACTATAAACCCTGCAACTGGAAATGTTATTGCCAAAGTTGCTGCATGTAATGCAGATGATGTAGACCACGCTGTTATAAAAGCAAGGGAGGTATTTGATCAAGGTCACTGGTCAAAACTTCATCCAAGTGAGAGAAAAAAGGTGCTCATTAAATTATCTAAACTGATAAAAAGAAATCTTAATGAGCTGGCCGTTATGGAGAGTGTTGACTCAGGTAAACCAGTTCGTGATTGTGCAACGATTGACCTTCCAGAAACGATTGACTGTTTGCTTTGGCATGCAGAAGCCATTGACAAGATCTATGATCAAACTGCGCCAGCAGGAGAAGATGCCTTGTCCGTTATCGTTCGTGAACCGGTTGGCGTTGTTGGCTGCGTTCTGCCATGGAACTTTCCGCTTCTCATGATGGCCTGGAAAATAGCGCCCGCACTTGCTACAGGGAACTCTGTGATTGTTAAGCCAGCAGAACAAACTAGCTTAACCGCGCTTAGACTGGCCGAATTGGCCATCGATGCAGGACTCCCAAGGGGCGTCCTCAATGTCATACCAGGGATGGGGCCAGATGTTGGTGAGCCGATTGGCCTTCATGCTGATATCGATATGGTTTCATTTACTGGATCAACAGAGACCGGTAGACGTTTTCTGCGCTATTCAGCAGACTCAAATCTTAAAAAGATTGTGCTTGAGTGTGGCGGTAAAAATCCAGCAATTGTTTTGGATGATGCTGAAGATTTAGACCTAGTTGCAGAGCATATTGTGAACGCCTCTTTTTGGAACATGGGAGAGAACTGTTCAGCAAACTCAAGGCTCATTGTTCAAGAAAATATTAAAGAGGCTTTACTTGAAAAGATTCTTGCGCACCTCAGAGATTGGAAGACGGGTGATCCCCTTGATCCATCAAATTATCTTGGCTCTTTAGTGGATGATGAACACTTTAAAAAGGTTTGTAGCTACCTCAAGCAAGACAACATTTTAGTTGGCGGAACAACTGAAAAACCAAACTATGTTCTTCCTACTATTGTTGACCAGGTTGATCCTGACTCCAAAATAGCACAAGAGGAAATTTTTGGTCCAATCCTCTCTGTAATTACCGTGAAGTCATTTGATGAGGCGATTGCTGTTGCAAACAACACAGAATATGGATTAGCTGCCAGCGTCTTTACCTCAAATGGAAAGAAAGCAATCCGAGCTGCACGAGCCATTAAGGCGGGCACAGTGACTGTTAATTGTTATGGTGAAGGAGATATGAGTACGCCATTTGGTGGTTACAAGCATTCAGGTTTTGGCGGAAGGGATAACTCCATTCATGCCCATGACCAATATACAGAGCTCAAGACAATATGGATTGATCTCTCTGATCGTGCACCAGAAGAGTCGGTAGATTAGATAAGAAATGGGTCAGATCAAGCTACCTAAAAATCCTGGTGATACAGGCTGGAAAGAAATCCTTCCTAAAAGAAAGGTCAATCCAAAGCTTTCAGATCATATTAATGCAGACTATCTGATTATTGGAGGCGGCTTTGCTGGGTTATCTGCCGCACGGCGTTTAAATCAAATCAACAAAGAGGCAACAATTGTCTTACTTGAAGCCTGTGAAATTGGTGAAGGCCCCGCAGGAAGAAACTCAGGCTTTATGATTGATCTTCCTCACAACTTAGCTTCAGATGATTACGTAGGAAGCCTCGATAAAGATCGTGAACAAACCCTGATTAATCGCTCCGCTATTGAATTTGCCAAGAGCGCTTCAAAAGAATATGAAATGCCAGCTGAAGCGATACAACTTGTTGGCAAAACGAATGCAGCAGCAACTCCAAAAGGAATGAAATTCAATACTGAATATGCAAAGCATCTAGACAAAACGAGTGAAAGCTAT
>JGI24539J26755_10000335_pt1 | contig 21863 bp, 19 predicted proteins | sample NorSeaMetagenome_2_FD_26755 | JGI IMG/M metagenome (IMG submission 26755) | reverse complement strand
TTTTTTTGAGGACTTGTTTTACAGCAACTATAGGTAACTCGATTGGCTAATCGAGTTGATAAGGAGATATAGTCACTATGTCGATGTCCGTCTCGTTATTTATTTTTACAATTTCCAAGGCTATAAGAAAAACTTGTTGAAAAGAAAAGGTTACTGGCACCAATATATTCAAATATAACAAATCAATTAAAGCGATAATACTAGGATGTAATAATGCTTTTGTAGATCTACTTAAACTATTTATAAAATTATATTCTTTATTAAATATTGTTTTTTCTTTAAGCGTAAACGTTTTTTTTTCGATTTTAAAAATGAGACTTTAATAGTTGTTTTTGTTTTGCCGTACACGTTCTACAAAGTAGACTAAAACGATCTTAAAGGTTATGTGTTTCCTGGTAGGCAAGTTCATACTTAATCTAAGCAAACTAAAAATATGTTTTATACAAATGATCGTATTACTTTTATTTGTAATCATTACGAAAAAAGCCTAAATAATACGGTATTGTATTGATTCATTTGTATTCTTTTACTTTCTTAGAAAAAATTAAAAAATAATTAATTAATCGAAACTATAGAATCGTAGTATAATTAAATTCAGTGAATAAAATTTATAATCTTCAGACTTACTTTTAATATACTCTCGTATGATTAACTGGAATATTATTGCTCAGCTTACTTCATTAGCACTGGTAACTCTGTCAGGACCTGCTATTATCTTTCTGCTATATTTTAAAAGAGGTAATCTATAAAGAATCCTTTTAATTTCAATAAATATATGTAGTACTTTTTACACTTTTGTAAATAATAAAAAGTACTACATATATTTTTTTGCATTTCTTGTAATTTGAGATTTTAAAATTGTACCTAGGAAAATATTTTTTTCGGTAAATAAAACTTCAAAAACTTTCTTTAAGTTCTTAGAGAGAGAAACCTCAGTAATAAAATTGTAATAGAGATTTTATGCTCTTTTATTTTCCCAAAAACAAAACAATTCTGCTGTTTTCAAATCACGCCCTGAGGGACTTGAACCCCCGACATCAGGTTTTGGAAACCTACGTTCTACCAACTGAACTAAGAGCGCTGTGTTTCAATATTACCATCTAGTTCAGGGTGCGTCAATGCTTTAAGTCTTTTGGCGCTAAATGAAATATTCCATAATCAAGGGTGGATAAAACTTTACTTTAAATATTTCTGACGAGTGTTAAAACTTCGTATATCTCTTTTGTATTGTTTAGTTGACCTCCTGGTTTCAATATCAAAGTAACAAGAAAAACCTACATAACTAATAACTATAGTATTATTATAAGTGTCACGGAGAGGTGGCTGAGTGGTTGAAAGCTTCAGATTGCTAATCTGATGTACGTTTTAAAATGTACCGTGGGTTCGAATCCCATCCTCTCCTTTTAGTATAAAGCCAGCCGAAATCAAAGGTACCTAAATTTGCACTTCCCCGGTTAGTAGAGTACACGTGTTGTCAAGATGATAAACTTTAAATGTATTCTGTTTCACTACCTTGGAAAAATTTATTTCGGGGCTTAAAAAAACAAACGAGTAGATTAATAAATCTACTCGTTCTAAATATCACGATTATGCTGGCACAGCATTAAAGATACCTGTTAAAAGAACTAATGCTGACCATAGACCAGCTCCACTCCAAACAACTCCTTGTGATTTTTCCCATTCACCTGGAGTAGCAAGAATTACAGGTACTGCAACTGTCATTGCAAACGAGACAATTATAAGAAGAATAACAAATAATGGAAGAATTCCAACCATATGAATTTTTCTTTTTTAATTTTAATATTAAAGGTTTATGTAACAACAAAAATAAAAGGTTGTTAATCTAACTAATGAAACTAAGTTATCTAGTATAAATTCTATACTATATTTAATAAATATTCCCAACAACTTAAATGATAAATCTTTCAAGCTTTTTCATAAGGCTAATAAAGAATTGTCAATCTATCTATTGGATATGGTGTATAATCATATATAGTTTAGTTTTTTAACAAGTTTTTTATTCATATTAAGATGGTTGTAAATTTTCTATTATCTGCTTTACCAGAACCATATACAGCTTTCCGCCCATTAGTAGATGTAATGCCAGTTATCCCGGTACTATTTCTAGCATTAGCTTTTGTATGGCAAGCTTCAGTTGGATTTAGATAATAATTTTATTATCTTGAGCTTAAATAATCCTTTAATCTAATTATATCTAATAAGTAAATCGATTATTTAAGCTTAGTGTGCCATTACATCTTGTTTTCAAAACAAAAAGAAAAAAATAGAATTTTTTGGGATCAAAAAATTTTCGAAATTTTGTCCATATAAAAACAAGATTTTTTCAAAGTAAATAATTATGGTTAATACAACTGCTAAGACTGGTTTCATTTCACAAATTATTGGACCAGTAGTAGATGTGGAATTTCCAAGTGGCGATCTACCAAAAGTGTACAATGCAATCATTATTGAAGGTGATGACAAAAAAGTTGTATGTGAAGTACAACAACTCTTAGGTAATAATAAAGTTCGTGCTGTTTCTATGACATCGACAGATGGTCTAAAGAGAGGAGCTGCAGTATCAGATACAAGCGCGCCAATCACGGTACCAGTTGGTATACCAACCTTAGGACGTATTTTTAACGTTTTAGGTGAACCAGTAGATGAGCTTGGTCCTTGTAACGCAGAATCAGGTTTACCAATTCACCGCGCAGCACCTAAGTTTACAGAACTAGATACTAAGCCTTCTGTTTTTGAAACAGGAATTAAAGTAGTAGATCTTTTAGCTCCGTACAAACGTGGTGGTAAGATTGGTTTATTTGGTGGAGCTGGTGTTGGTAAGACAGTTCTAATTATGGAACTTATCAACAACATTGCAAGAGCACATGGTGGAGTGTCAGTTTTTGGTGGTGTAGGTGAGCGTACTCGTGAGGGTAACGATTTATACGCAGAGATGAAAGAATCAAAAGTAATTGACGAAGATAAGCTTGAAAACTCAAAGGTTGCGCTTGTTTATGGTCAAATGAACGANCCACCTGGTGCACGTATGCGTGTTGGTTTAACAGCTTTAACAATGGCAGAATATTTCCGTGATGTAAATAAGCAAGATGTACTGCTATTTATTGATAATATTTTCCGTTTCGTTCAAGCAGGTTCGGAAGTTTCAGCTTTACTTGGCCGTATGCCATCTGCAGTAGGTTACCAGCCAACTTTAGCCACGGAAATGGGAGTTTTACAGGAACGTATTACCTCAACAAACGAAGGGTCGATTACTTCAATCCAAGCTGTCTATGTACCGGCGGATGATTTAACTGATCCAGCACCAGCTACAACGTTTGCTCACTTAGATGCAACAACTGTATTATCGCGTGGTCTTGCATCGAAGGGAATTTATCCAGCTGTGGATCCGTTAGATTCAACGTCCGCAATGCTACAACCAGAGATTGTTGGTGAGGAGCATTATGCAACTGCACAACGTATTAAAGAAACTCTTCAGCGTTATAAAGAACTGCAAGATATTATTGCAATTTTAGGACTAGACGAGCTTTCTGAAGAAGATCGATTAACAGTGTCACGTGCACGTAAAGTTGAGCGTTTCTTATCACAACCATTCTTCGTTGCAGAAGTGTTTACTGGGTCTCCAGGTAAATATGTTTCTCTTGCCGATTCAATTGAAGGTTTTAACAAACTTTTAGATGGTGCATATGATGACTTGCCAGAGCAAGCTTTCTACCTTGTTGGTGATATTAATGAAGCAATTGGTAAAGCTGAAAAAATTAAAGGATAAAAACAAATGAGTTTGAATGTTCGTGTAATTACACCGGATCGTGTTGTTTGGGACGCCAGTGCTGATGAGTTAATTCTTCCTAGTAGTACTGGGCAGTTAGGTATTCTAAGCGAACACGCACCTTTACTTACGGCACTTGATATTGGAGTTGTAAGATTAAAAAGTGCAGGAAGTTGGACTTCAATTGTTTTAATGGAAGGTTTTGCTGAAGTTGAAAATAATAAAGTAACTATTCTTTGTAATGGTGCAGAAGAAGCCGCATCAATTGATGTTGCTAAAACGCAGGCGGAATTAGAAAAAGTTACTTTACTCGTTGACCAAGCAACAACAAAAAAGGAAAAAATTGAAGCAACGCTAGAATTACGTAAAGCAAAGGCTCGTTTACAAGCTGTAGCATAATATCTTTCTATTTTTTAAAAAAGAGTTTTTTCATGGCCATCCATGGAAAAACTCTTTTATCTTGATATATTATTTATGCCTAGGAGTAAAACACGATTAAGCTTCCGTAAATACGCGAAATGCGGATTTGAATTTTCTGTACTTGATTAACATTGTATTTTTAAAATTTGAAGTAAAGGAGTCTTGGTGCGGAACAAAATTCACTCTTGGTTCTAATTTTGGGATTAAAATTGTTTCTTTTGGCCTAAAACTGGATTGTTCATTTGATCCATTCGCGACTAAGGTTTCTTCCCATCGTTCTAGGAAATCCTCGAGATTTGTAACAAAAATTTTAGGACGTAAAGCTATAGAAGAAAGACTTGTATTTGCTCGGCTTCCGGCGTACGGTATTATCCCAGTACTGTAACTTTTTTTAAGTCTTCCACTCGACTTACAAAGAATTTCATATTCTCGAATAAACTCAGAAGCTTGTTCAAGTGAAAAAAAAACATAATTTGTTACTTTGGGAGAATTGTAAGTCGTCTCGATATTACCTTGCATAATCGATCGTTGACCACACCCAAAGAAAAAATCTCGCGTATTAATTAAACGGCCGTAAATTGCATCTTCCAGTCTACCAAGGCGAATTAATGAACGAAAATATTTATCGTATGTATAGTTTTGAAGTTTTTCATTAAAGTTTTGGGGCAAATCTTTATATTGAATAATATAAAGTGGAACTCCTTTGAAATATTCATTATTTTGTATAAAAGAAATAAGTGGAGTAGGTTGTTTGATCTTTAATGGTCCAAAATTTAATGAGAGTGGGACTAGCCTATTTTTAACGAACGTTTGACATTGATTTTCGTCAAAAATTATCTTCGGATCATTTATTTTTTTCTTTAAAAACGTTGTGAGTTCATCTAAATTAGGAACGAATTTGAAATCAATATCAACATGTGATTGTCGCATTATTTCATAAGCTGTATCTAATCCAACACAATGAAGTGTTAATCCAATTTGTTTAGACCCTTCCGGATCTTGGGATAAAATTGTTTGAAGATGCATTTCCGCATCTTTTTTATTAAGAAAAAAAAGTCCCAATTTTGCTTCTTTTGCGTTTGAAACATCATTTGACTCACATGCAAATTTATATACTGTTTCTTTTAGCGGGTTTTGGGTTTTTTCACTACTATTATGTCGGATTGGATTAGCTAATATAAATTCTTGGTTACTATTTAAGACAATATAGACAGGTACATTCTGTAATGCTTTTTTTAAGGCATAAGTCCGTTCCCTATAAAAAGTCGAAGTGGATTGTTTTGTTTTGTATTCATTTAAGTAGTTAGTGATGTTTTGAATTTTGTTCCGTTTTACTGTGATAATATCGAAATCTCTTTTAGCCTGCCCCTTTACATCTTTGTTTAGTAATGGTTCTAGGGGCTCAATACGAACATTGATTTGGGGGGGGTAAGTATACAAATTTTTAAAGAACGTGACCGTTTCGAGCTCTTTTAAAGGCGTTTGTCTAACACTGCTTGGTGGTTGAGGAACGTCGTTCGTTAACATTTGGCTTGCCATAATAATTCCAATAAATTAATTTTCCTGTTTTTATGAATAATATAAAAGATACCTTAAATTGAGTTTACCATAACAAATAAAGTAATTATTAGTAAAAAATATGGGCATGAGCTCATTACTTTTGTTCAAATATTGATATATAGTAAACGTGTACTCTACCTCTTGACCCTATACCTTCTAGGCTAACAAAAACTTACAATTTTATTAGTTGAGCGTGGGAGGTTTACCTCGAAAAATGACGATATTTGACAATTCTTAGCGACTGAAACTAATGGTGGCATTGAAAAATAGTGTGGATATGACGGTTTATTAATNTAAGAAAAAATTGTTTCTGTATTCGTAAAAGGATTTATTACTCAGTTAAAAATCTTTTTTAGTATTTACGTAATTGTATCTTTTACCTTATTATAATAAGGAGGGCGGTTAGCTCAGTGGTAGAGCGCCTGCCTTACAAGCAGGTGGTCATAGGTTCAAATCCTATACCGCCCACTTCTAATATTCAAGAACAAAAGCGAAGTGTGATTACTTCGCTTTGGTTTTTGAACATATTGGGCTCATCGTCTAAGGGATTAGGACAGGGACCTTCTAAGTCTCTAATGTAGGTTCGAATCCTACTGGGCCTATTAAATAACGAGGATCTTAATACTAATATGTTAGCATTTTCTGATGAAATTTATTTAAAGACTTCTTCGAATACTTCACGTACTTTATCACCCGAATCAATCGATTCTAGCGGATCTTTTCTTAATCGGTGTCGTAAGCATAGAACTACAATAGTTTCGATATCATCCACTGTTACCTCTGTTCGACTATTGTACGCAGCGTATGCTTTTGCAGCTCGATTAATAACAATATCACCACGTAAACCGTCTACATCAAGGCTCCCACATACTTGTGATATTTTAATTCGTAATGAATAGTCAAGTGAAACATCCTTTAGCCTCTCTTGCGCAGCTACAATTTTATCCATTAAATCTTGTTGTTTTTCACGATTTTCCGCTAAACAAGCCTCTGGATCTTGGTCAAAATTACTTCGCTGCTCAACAACTTGAACACGTAACTCTGGATCGCGAACTGTCCTAATTTCGGCATGCATCCCAAATCGATCTAATAGCTGTGGTCGTAATTCACCTTCTTCGGGATTACCTGAACCAACAAGTACAAAACGGGCTGGGTGTTTAATTGAAATCCCTTCACGCTCAACGGTGTTCCAACCGGATGCAGCCGAATCTAATAAAATATCAACTAAATGGTCATCAAGAAGATTTACTTCATCGACATATAAAATTCCCCTGTTTGCTTTTGCAAGTAAGCCTGGCTCAAAAGCTTTTATTCCTTCTGTAAGGGCTTTTTCAATATCAATAGTTCCACAAACACGATCTTCGGTCGCTCCTAGAGGTAAATCAATCATCGGAACTTTTTTCTTTGCAAGTTCAAGTGTTTGACCATTTAATACAGCAGTTTTAACTTCTTCACCCATTAATTCAAAATCAGTCGCGGATGAATTAAAACTATCTTTTGATACAACGTCGATTTCTGGCAGTAAATCCGCAACAGCGCGAATTGTTGTTGATTTACCCGTACCACGATCTCCCATAATCATTACACCCCCAATACGGGGATCAATTACATTTAGAATCAATGCAAGCTTCATTTCTTCTTGACCAATAATTGCCGTAAAAGGGAAAACGGGTCTCTCAATTTTTTTTGTATTTACTGTGTTCGTAACCATTTGAAATTAAGTTTTAAATGCTGAATAATCACTATATTTATCGCCGGCGCTTCCATTATTACTCTTAAAGTTTTGGAAAAGTAATTAAGATCTCATTCTTAAAAAAGAAGAAGCGTCAACATCATGCTCCTAAAATCTTAGCATAAGATTGGTATTAATAATAAAAAAACGTCTTAATCTTTTAATAAGCCAACGGTTGTCGAACTTGGTTGCGCATATCGCTCAACTTTAATTTGACCTGCGTTAAAAGCATTACGACCAGCTAGTACTCCCAACTTCATTGCTTCTGCCATCAGGATTGAATTATGAGCTTTTGCAATCGCAGTATTCGTTAAAACACCGCCTGCACCCATTTCCATAGCAAGAGCAGCTTGACTCGGTGAACCAATACCCGCATCAATAATAACCGGAACATTTGCATTTTCGATAATAATACTAATATTATAAGAATTTTTTATACCTTGGCCTGACCCAATTGGTGAACCAAGTGGCATAACTGTTGCACAACCAATATTCTCCATTTGTTGTGCTAAAATAGGGTCAGCATTAATATAAGGTAAAATAACAAAACCATTTTTTACTAAATACTCCGCAGCGGTTAAAGTTCCCAAACCATCCGGTAAAAGATACTTTGGATCTGGAATTACTTCTAATTTTATAAATTGATTATCCGCATACCCTAAATTCTTAATAATCTCGCGTCCTAGAAAAGATACCCGAATTGCTTCTTCAGCAGTTTGGCAACCCGCTGTATTTGGCATCAACCATATTTTCTTCCAATCAAGCCCATTCATAAGACTATTAATACCATGAATATTTAAATTTTGTGCACGACGAACGGCAACGGTCAAAATTTCACAACCACTTGCATAGATACTTGATTTAGCTTCTTGAAAATTTTTATACTTTCCAGTTCCGAGCATTAATCTCGAGTGAAAAGTTTTATTTCCGATGGTCAGAATATCATTCCCTATTAAATCTTGATTTAAATCCATTCTTAAAAAGCTATTGTAATAGAATAAAAAGATAACGAAAAGTATAACAGCAATTCAACGATTAATTTAATGTAATGTTATAATTTATATTAATATAAATTATCCTTATATGTGTTTATTAGTAACCATTCCCTATAAATTTTTATGGCCCGCATTATAGTCATCACTTCCGGTAAAGGGGGTGTCGGTAAAACAACAACGACTTCAAATATTGGAATGTCGTTAGCGCGTTTAGAACAAAAAACACTTTTAATTGATGCCGATGTTGGTCTCCGTAATTTAGATTTGTTATTAGGATTGGAGAATCGTATAATCTATACTGGTACTGATGTATTAGATGGCTCATGTAAATTAGAACAAGCTATAATTCAAGATAAGAGGGAATCAAAATTATCATTTTTGCCACTGTGCTCTAATCAAGCTAAAACGCCTTTAACAAAAGAAAAGATGCAGCAATTGATTAATACGTTAGAGAATAAATATGACTTTATTTTAATTGATTGCCCCGCAGGAATTGATGTTGGCTTTCAAAACGCTATTGAAACTGTTCATGAAGCTTTATTAATTGTTACTCCAGAGGTAACTTCCATTCGTGATGCGGATAAAGTGGTTGGGATTCTAGAAGCGCGTAATATGGATGAAATAAAACTAATAATAAATCGTGTTAAACCAAAGATGATCAAATCAGAGACTATGATGTCAATTGATGATGTTCAAGGTATTTTGGGTGTTCCAGTTATTGGTATTGTTCCCGATAGTGAACAAGTAATAATTGCTTCTAACCGTGGCGAACCTCTTGTTCTAGATAAAGGTGATTCTTTACCAAAGCAAGCTTTTGAAGATATTGCCAGACGGTTAATAGGGGAAGAGGTTGAATTTATTGATTTTGAGGCCGCCAAGAATCCTGTAAAGCGTTTATTTAAAAATATCGTGCGTTCTAAAACAACGAAACCCAAAGCTAAAATTAGAAAACGTGAAGCGCTCGATTAATAACATCAAAATATGTGACTAAGTGTAGAGAAATCAATATTTTTAGAGATTTCTCTACAAATACCGTCAAAGAACAAAGAACTATTTAAAAGATTCTCTTACGACATCCTCTTTAATTGTTGTAGTGCTAAACGTCCAATGTTAAATAACGCCCATGATGCTGCTGTTAAAAGAGGTAATAAAACAACTAAAAGTCTACTATCCATATTGTTTCTATATTTATTTACTTTAATAATATTATACATCGTTTACGGATATTATCTCTAAAATATATCGTTATTTTTATTCCTCTCCTTTCAATAAATTGATTAAACTTATATATGGAACGAGAATTATTTAACTCTTTATATAAATTTTTCGTTATCCGTTTTTAAATGAAAACGTCATTAATATGTCAAATCTCCCTTTTACTTTAGATCAACTAAAAATTTTACAAACAATTTCGCGCGAAGGAAGTTTTAAAAAGGCGGCAGAAAAATTATACATATCTCAACCAGCGGTTAGTTTACAAGTTCAAAATTTGGAGAAGAAATTAAATATACCTCTTTTTTACCGTGATAAACGAAAAGCGACGTTAACAGAAGCTGGGCAATTATTAATTAAATACGCAGAGCAGATCTTAACTTTATGTGAGGAAACATGCCGTGCATTGGATGAATTAAAAACACTTCAATCTGGTACGCTTATTATCGGAGCTAGCCAAACAACTGGCACTTATTTAATGCCACGTTTAATTGGAATTTTTCGTCATAAATACCCTCAAATTGAAATAGAATTACAAGTTCACTCGACCAGAAAAATTGCTTGGGGTATTTCAAAGGGACAAATTGATTTAGCAATTGTAGGTGGTGAAATACCACCCGAACTATCTGATATATTAGATATTACCTCATATGCCGAAGATGAACTCGCCCTTATCTTACCGCGTTCACACCCATTTGCATCTTTAGATTATATTCAAAAAGAAGATCTTTATCGACTACGTTTTATCGCTCTAGATACTCAATCGACCATTCGGAACGTTATAGAAAATACTTTAATACAAAATGGTATTGATAGCCAATATTTTAAAATTGAAATGGAGCTCAATTCCATTGAAGCAATAAAAAATGCCGTACAATCAGGTTTAGGTGCAGCATTTGTTTCAGTCTCTGCCATTTCAAAAGAATTAGAACTTGGTACCCTTCACTGGGCAAAAATTGACGGTGTAAAAATAAAACGTACTTTATCAATTTTAATTAACCCAAAACGTTATTACACTAATGCTACTCAAATGTTCAAGAAAGAGATTCTTGAGATGTCTTCGTCTACTATTCCGCCTAAGATTGTGTATTTAAAAGCGTAACTTTCCGTTAGAAGTTTAGGGTTTTTTCTTGACAGTGAGAATGGTTATGTAGTAAACTTGTCTATATATTCCAATTATGCCCCCATCGTCTAGAGGCCTAGGACATCTCCCTTTCACGGAGGTAACGGGGATTCGAATTCCCCTGGGGGTAATACTTATATAATATCGCGGAGTTTTGACCGTGGATAAACTTTCATCTTATTACCGTATAATTGCGTTACCTTCAACGCCAAGTAAGATAGGCCTAGAGGGATTCGAACCCTCGACATCTAGAATCGGAATCTATCACTCTGTCCACTGAGCTATAGGCCTATATAACAAATTATTTTATACCAACACAATTGAGTTCTTGACATTGAATACCTAACGCTTGGAATTCTGAATTTTCAGTGTTTTTTCTCCACTTATTCAAAATTTCAGTAATATGATTTAAAATAGAGTTTTTCTCTTCTTCAGGTATCCAAGCTTTCGAATTTATTTCTAGTCTTATCAATTCCCAAGCATCATTTCGTGGCCAAAAGTAATAACTTGTTAACGGGATAGAACGCTGCTCGCAAATTTGATCAACAGCAACACCAAGACTAGTTTCTAACCACAAAATTTTAATTTTAAATTGCAACATACCATTTGCTTTACGTTTTGAGGATGAATAAAAAATGACTTATCATTAGTAAGGCTTTTTCATATATCTATGTCACAACATTTTTGNAATTGGATTAGATTAACTCAAAAATTTTTGCTTTTACTAGTATATTGCGAACGGTATCCGTTGGCTGGGCCCCAGTTTTCAAACGAGCGACAATTAAGTTATACTTAAGATGCGTTTCATCGGTTAAAGGGTTATAAAAACCTAATTCTTCAATTGCACGACCATCACGTTTAACTCGACTATCAGTTGCAATTATACGGTAACAAGGCTTTTTTTTCCTTCCATAACGTTTTAATCGAAGTTTTAGCATTATATTAAGATAGTTTTTTTTAATTAAGCTTATATTTAAACAGTTAACTTTGCACGACCTTTACGACGACGAGCATTTAAAACTCTACGTCCCGCTTTTGAAGCCATACGTGCACGAAATCCAGACGTCCGGACCTTTTTTAATCTTGTGCCGTGTAATGTTCTTTGTGTCATTTTTGATAATAGTAATAACTTTAATTAAACTACCAACTAGCTTTTCGAAGACCTGGAATTAAACCTTCGTGGGCCATTTCACGTAAAACATGCCTAGATAACCCAAAATCACGGTAAAAGGCACGACTACGTCCCGTAGCCCAACAACGGTTTCGTTGACGGACAGGTGCGGAATTTTTTGGTAATTTTTGCAGTTTCTTATATACTTCCAGCTTTTCAGCGTAAGTGTTTGCTGTTTTTAATTCTTGTTTAAATAAATTCCTTTTTGTTGCGTATTTCAAGGTTAAAAGCTCACGCTTCTTTTCCCTTTGAATCATACCTTGCTTAGCCATAAAAAATTCCCAAGGGGTAGAAAAGATAATTTTAACGTAGACAGCTGATTATTAGTTACAATTAACTAATAAGATCAACCCTAATAATTTTATTCTATATTTTATTATTAGTCAAAAAATTTTATTACAATAAGAAATTTGATTCTTTTATTAGAGATCCGTAGGATTAGCAAATAGCTTTAATCTGATTGTAGTTGTTAATGACTAAAAAGTATGAGGATACATTGAAAGCTAATTTCTATAATTTTTATATTTAAGAAAGATCCATTACAAACTAGGGTATGAGTTATACTCGCAAATAAAAATAATATATTCTCACCTTATACCTAAAAATAATGAGCCAAAAAAATGATAATTTTATTGATAAGACTTTTACGGTACTAGCCGATATTTTATTAAAGGTTCTACCCGCTACAAAGGAAGAGAAACGTGCTTTTTCGTATTATAGATATGGAATGTCAGCCCAATCTAGTGGTGACTATGCTGAGGCTTTAGAAAATTATTACGAAGCCCTTAAGCTCGAAGAAGATCCTTTTGACCGAAGTTATATCTTATATAATATTGGACTTATCTATGGAAATAATGGGGATTATGCCAAAGCGTTAGAATACTATCACCAAGCACTGGATTTAAATTCCCGTTTACCTCAAGCATTGAATAATGTAGCCGTTATTTACCATTACCAAGGCACAAGATCATCAGAAAAAAAAGAATACGAATTAGCTCAAACTAGTTTTGACAAAGCCGCGGATTACTGGAAGAAAGCTATTCGCTTAGCACCTAATAATTATATTGAAGCGCAAAATTGGTTAAAAATAACCGGTAAAATTGGTGAAAATATTGAAATTTAATATCGATATCGGTACATTTGGTACTATAATAGATAATAGTTGTTAAGAAAAGTTTTACTCAATTTTTGTTTTTACTTAGTTAATAAATAATAAAGCAGATATAAGTTTACTTACATTTAAATATTTTATAGATAATCTCTTATGACTATCGCAATTGGACAAAAACAAGATCGAGGTGTATTCGATCTTATTGATGACTGGCTAAAGCGTGATCGCTTCGTTTTCGTTGGTTGGTCAGGTTTACTTCTTTTCCCATGTGCATTCTTGGCCGTAGGTGGATGGTTAACAGGAATTACTTTTGTTACTTCATGGTACACACACGGTCTAGCAAGTTCATTTTTAGAAGGTTGTAACTTTCTTACTGCTGCAGTTTCTACTCCAGCTAACAGTATGGGTCACTCTCTTCTACTATTATGGGGCCCTGAAGCTCAAGGTGATCTTACACGTTGGTTCCAGATTGGTGGTCTTTGGGCATTTGTAGCTTTACACGGTTCATTCGGTGTAATCGGCTTCTGTCTACGCCAGTTTGAAATTGCACGTCTAGTAGGTATCCGTCCATACAACGCAATCGCATTCTCTGGTCCGATCGCAGTATTCGTAACAGTTTTCCTTGTATATCCTCTAGGTCAAGCAAGTTGGTTCTTTGCACCAAGTTTTGGTGTAGCAGCAATCTTCCGTTTCCTTTTATTCTTACAAGGTTTCCACAACTGGACTTTAAACCCATTCCACATGATGGGAGTTGCCGGTATTCTAGGTGGCGCACTACTTTGTGCAATTCACGGTGCAACTGTTGAAAACACTTTATTTGAAGATGGTGATGCGGCTAACACTTTCCGTGCTTTCACGCCAACACAATCAGAAGAAACATATTCAATGGTTACTGCAAACCGTTTCTGGTCACAGATTTTTGGTGTAGCATTCTCAAACAAGCGTTGGTTACACTTCTTTATGTTATTCGTACCAGTAGCTGGTATGTGGACAAGTTCAATCGGAATCGTAGGTTTAGCACTTAACCTTCGTTCATATGATTTTGTTTCACAAGAGCTACGTGCAGCAGAAGATCCAGAATTTGAAACATTCTACACTAAGAACAACCTTTTAAACGAAGGTATTCGTGCTTGGATGGCAGCGCAAGATCAACCTCATGAAAACTTTATTTTCCCTGAGGAGGTTCTACCACGTGGAAACGCCCTTTAACACAGTAATCGCCGGCCGTGATGTTGAATCTACAGGATTCGCATGGTGGTCTGGTAACGCTCGTCTAATTAATGTTTCAGGAAAACTACTAGGTGCTCACGTTGCGCACGCTGGTTTAATGGTATTTTGGTGTGGTGCTATGACACTATTCGAAGTTGCTCACTATATTCCTGAAAAGCCTCTTTATGAACAAGGTTGCATCCTAATTCCACACCTTACAACGTTAGGTTGGGGTGTAGGCCCAGGTGGTGAAGTTACGGATGTTTACCCATTTTTCGTAGTAGGTGTTTTACACCTAATTTCATCGGCAGTGCTTGGATTTGGTGGTGTATACCACTCACTAATTGGCCCCGATACACTTGAAGAATCATTCCCATTCTTTGGATATGATTGGCGTGACAAGAACAAGATGACAACGATTTTAGGAATTCACCTAATTCTTTTAGGAATCGGTTCATTCTTACTTGTTGCAAAAGCATGTTTCGTAGGTGGTTTATACGATACTTGGGCACCAGGTGGTGGTGATGTAAGAATTATTACAGCTCCAACTCTAAACCCGCTTATCATTTTTGGTTACGTCTTAAAATCACCCTTTGGTGGTGATGGTTGGATCATTAGTGTTAACAACTTAGAAGATTTAGTTGGTGGTCACATCTGGTTAGGTTTCCTATGTATTGTTGGTGGTATTTGGCACATCTTAACTAAGCCATTTGCTTGGGCTCGTCGTGCATTAGTTTGGTCTGGTGAAGCATACTTATCATACAGTCTTGCAGCCCTTTCAGGAATGGGTTTAACAGCTGCAGTTTTCGTATGGTATAACAACACTGCTTACCCAAGTGAATTCTTTGGTCCCACAGGCCCTGAGGCGTCACAGTCACAAGCTTTCACATTCCTTGTTCGTGATCAACGTTTAGGTGCTAATGTAGCATCGGCGCAAGGTCCTACAGGTCTTGGTAAGTACTTAATGAGATCACCAAGTGGTGAGATTATTTTTGGTGGTGAAACTATGCGTTTCTGGGATATGCGTGCTCCATGGGTTGAACCACTTCGTGGTCCAAACGGTCTAGATCTAAATAAAATTAGAAATGACATTCAGCCATGGCAAGAAAGAAGAGCGGCGGAGTACATGACTCATGCACCTCTAGGAGCCCTGAATTCAGTTGGTGGTGTAGCGACAGAAATTAACTCTGTAAACTACGTATCGCCTCGTTCATGGCTTACATGTTCGCACTTCTTCCTAGGTTTCTTCCTTTGGGTTGGACACCTTTGGCATGCTGGCCGTGCTCGTGCAGCAGCAGCTGGTTTTGAGAAAGGTATTAACCGTGAGAATGAACCAGTACTATCGATGCGTCCACTTGATTAAGATTTCTTCGAAAAGAAACTTAACAACAGACTTCATCTTTAACTAACAAAAAAAGAGAGTTTTCTAGCAGAATGCTAGGAAACTCTCTTTTTTTGTTNGATTATGCATAACGTCTAAGTAAAAGACGAATTGAGCCATCTTGTGAATTTTCAACTTGCGTAAACTGAAAATTTTGTTTTTCGCTTACTTGCAAAATCGTGTTGTAAGCATAACGTTGGTTTAATTGATTTAAAAATTTGTCAACCGAGTANGGTTGTGCCCAAAACATTAAATCAGCTACAAGCTCATATTCTGAACCATTCCAACGGAACCCAAAATCGTAGTTATTTTTTTGTTTAAGTACAATTTCAGCTTCATGCATTTGGCCTTTATAACCTCTAATAACATGACTTTCTGCTGTCCATTCAAGTTTTAAATCACTTAAACTTTTTTTAAGTGTATTTAAATCGTATAACTTTGTCTTAATTTTAGTGAAGTGAGACATGCAATACGTGGCTTTATTTAATTTTGTGCTACTTATTAGATTTGTGCGAGAAGGTGTATATTGNTATCGATAAAAATAAACATTACCACCTAATAATATACAATTATAACATAAGAAGGTGTTTGGTAATTTACCAAAAATGAAATCGGGCTCATAAAAAATTTGATTTTACACAGTCGTTAAATTTTTCAAAACGTTAGGAAAAACAGGAGCAAATAGAGAATGGGACTAAACCACAAGGAAGGTCGAGCANAGAGTATGGGAGGAGTTTAAAAAGTTCTAAATCTTGTTCGACATTTTGATTTACGCGATAATTCTAACGGAGAGACTTACAGCTTGATCCAAAAGCTGCTTAGAAGCAAGCCTACTGGAGTCTTTTTAACACAGGAAGACGGGATCGCTGCAAGACATTTACCTCTCGTTTCCCATTATGTGGATGATTTCTTTTTCGGAAAACTGCGATGTAGATGTCCTTGATCGTCTTATTAAATTCGTTGGCGAGAGTAATAAAGTCATACCCAGTAGATGGCTCTTATATTCAAATGTAACAATGCCTGTCACGAATATTAGCGGCCAACAACGATGGCCGAAATATAAAATCACTTATAGAAAATATTTGTTCAAAATCTAAAACTAACTTAGAATCTAGTGAAGTTTTCGAGGCCACTCAAAGACAAAAAGACTTACTGATTAAGGATTTAAAGAAAGAGTTGCTTGGATGAGATTAGACAGAACTTTCAAATTACCATTATCAAAATGATTAAGAAGAATTTTAGGTTTTAACTCTACTAATTTACCCGAAGAATTAAGACTTTCTAATGCCCGGTACTTTGATGAAGCAGACCGTCCCATAGTAATTATTAATTTTGACGAATATTTTGAAACTTTAAACTTAAAAATATATAATGTTGACGCACTAATTATCTTAAAATGTATTTTTTAAAATTATACTTACGAAAAAAAAGGCTTCTTTTATAGCACTCAACGTTTGTTATAAAGTTTGCCCCTTTATATAAAAACTTTAATGAATCTATTTTATTTATTATGCTTCTTGCAGACAACTTAAACCAATTACTCGAGATATTACCAGACTTTATACGTATTCCTTTACAAAAAAGTGGAAAGCGCCTCCAATTAATTGAGGTTGTTCTAGATGTTGGGAGAAGGCCCGAAGCTCGTTTTTCTAACAGCGTTAGTTATCTCTCATACCGTACGATTGTTTGGCAAGATCTTGACTATATATTAAAGCGATTAGGGAAATTTAGTGGTGATAACCGTGCAGGTATTGAAAAGACTTTACATCGAGTAAGTGCATTACGGAATCGCCGTGGTAGTGTAATTGGTTTAACGTGTCGTATTGGACGAGCCGTATTTGGAACAGTAGGTCTTATCTCCGATATTTTGGAACAAAGGAAATCAATACTCCTTCTAGGAAGACCAGGAGTTGGAAAAACAACAGCAATTCGTGAAATTGGTCGTGTTCTATCTGATGATCTCAAGAAGCGAGTGATTATAATTGATACTTCGAACGAAATCGCAGGTGACGGTGATCTACCACACCCTTCGATCGGTAAAGCGCGTCGCATGCAAGTAATCAATGCACATAATCAACACGATGTAATGATTGAAGCGGTTGAAAACCACATGCCAGAAGTCATTATTATTGATGAGATTGGAACCGAGTTAGAAGCTGCTGCTGCAAGAACAATTGCTGAACGTGGAGTACAATTAGTAGGGACAGCACATGGCAGTGCGCTAGAAAATTTAATAAAAAACCCAACTCTAACAGATCTTGTTGGTGGTATACAATATGTAACCTTAGGTGATGAAGAAGCACGAAGACGTGGGTCTTCAAAAAGTATTTTAGAACGTAAAGCCTTACCAACATTTGATATTGCTGTAGAAATACATGATCCGGAAACCTGGGTAATTCACCCCAATATTGAACAATCAGTTGATTTACTTTTACAAGGTCAAAATCTTCCGCTTCAACAACGCTCTTTCCTTAAGACGACAAACTCAATACAATGTAATATTGTCGAAGTACAACGCGGAATGGAATCGGTAAAAAAAGATAATCCAACTAACTTTTCAAAATTACCATTTGAAATTAAGTCTTTTAACAATTCGTTTTCAACTAAGCAAACAACGTCTTCAAAAAATCGTCGAACATCGAAAGTTAATATTTTGACAAAAAAAGAACTGGGTGATCGTTTTACTTTCATATATGCTTATGGAATTAATATACAAGACTTACGTTCTTTAATTAAAACCCTTAACCTACCAATTATTATAACGAGAGAAATCCAATATGCTGATGGAATTCTGGCATTAGGTAATCTAATAAAGAACAACAAAAAATTACGTCAAATTTCAAACTCACGTAATTTGAGTATTTACACTATACAAAATAACAATTTACTACAATTATCACGAGCTTTAAAACAATTATTAAACTATACAACATTATCTAGAATGCCTAAAAAAGAAGATCGTATTAGGCGTGTACCCGAAAAATTATTATCCCCTTTAGAAGAAGCTCGGTTGGTAATAGAGGAAATCGTTATTTTTAATAAATACAAAGTTGATTTATTGCCACGTTCAGGTGCAATAAGGAGATTACAACATGAAATCGTTAGACATTATCACTTAACAAGTATAAGCATTGGTGCCGAACCCACTCGTCGTGTTCGGATTTATCCAACTAGTGATTAATACAATTTTATAACAGCTCCTACTCGAGCGTTTTTATACGTTCTACGGATTATATCTTAAAGAAATTTATTAAGGTGACATAACTTAAAAAAATAAAATTATTTTAAAGTTCAAGGCNTAAGTTTTTGTANGCCTAACGGCTTAGTTTTAACTTTAAAACTAATTAAGTGTTAATAGAAGATATCATTAAAGAATAAATATCTCAAAATGGTTTGATTTTATAGCTTAAAACCCTTTAAATTAGGTCAATTTATTCTCAAATATGTCGACTCCCAAAATGCAGAATAAGTTGCATTTTGGTGTTATTATATTTTTATATACGATCTTGTTAATGGTATCAATAATAATTTTATGAGTCAAAAACAACGCAAGAGAGATAGAGTAAAAAAGGCAATTAAATCAGGAGGTCAGAAAGTTGCCAAGTTTACAAAATCTCGAATTGTAAGAAAGTTCATTCCTTTATTAGGTCTAATTGCAATTATTACACCAGGTAAGGCTATGGCATTTAGTTTACCTGAGGCATTAGGGTTAGATGGGCCAAATGTTAAAAACGCTACCTTCATCGAAGCTGAATTTGCAGGAATGCGAGAAGTGTCTCGACAAGGAGTTAGTGCGATACCTGACCCTGGCGTACGTACAGCCGTAATTACAATTGGTAGTATTGCAGTACTTGTTAGTGGTGTCGGGTGTGACGTGGGTTCAGCGGTTTGAAGCGGAATGGGTTGGGAACAAAAAGCAATGATTTGCTTGCACGGTGTTGGAATCTGTTCCGGTGTGGCGTCAGGAATGCATGACGCTGACCCTGTAAATCCCGTTATAGTGGCAGGTAAATTAGCAAGCGAAGCGGTAGACAAACTGAGCGCGTAATAGAGTAAAACAAAACACATATTATAAAATTTATGTGTTTTCCCCCATACGTATACTATAGGTTTAATTTAGATCAAACTAGTAATATAGTTTAGTTTAAATTAATAATTAGTTAATTCATTAGTGATGGAAAATTACTCTAAGCTTACGGACGAAAATATAGTATGCTTTTGTCATTGCCTATTATCCTATCCTAAAATCTTTTCGCATGTACGGTTTAAAAAGAACATTCAAGTATCGAAGTAATCTTGCATTTTCGTTCGCGAAAAATAGCATCTATATTTATTTCAAATAATTGTTAGTAACTAGTTCAAGCTTAAGTGAAGAGGGGCAAGAGCAAAGGTGTAAAGCTATAATTATCTTTCAATTAAAGCAACAAGATACTCAACCCGAAACTATGGAAGCATTATACGAAGTACTAAACCTTATTCGAGACTTCGATTTCCGAAATAATCCTAACGGGGGGATTACAAGCTACCTACGTAAAACAGAGGGGGAAGGATGGAGTCTTTTTAACACTGGAGAAACACCTTGTTGCGAGACATTTCTCTCGTGCGTTTCCTCGTGTGTGCGTGGTTTCCTTTTTGGAACATTACGATGTAGGTATCCATAATCGTTTCGTTGATGTTGGCGAGAATAAACTAGCAGAATTAAAGTTGTACCCAGTAGGTGGGGCTTATGTTCAAATGTAACGATGCTTGTCAAAAATATTAACGGCCGACAACGGTGACCGAAATGGAAAATCAATAATAGAAAACTTTGGCTCAACACATAAAACTAACTTGGAACCTAGTGAAGTTTTCGAAGATAATCAAGAAAAAAGACTTATTGACCAAAGGGTTTAGAGGAGGTGTTACCTAAAGGAAGTTAGAAAGAGTTTTTTGTCAGTTGCTAGCGCTACCGCTTTTAGTTGTAACCATAGAATTATCTGAGTCCCTACATTAATAAATTCAAAATAAGGCGCACAGAAAGCGTACGCTCTGATTTTTAATCATATGTTATAGTTTGAAAAGAAGTTAAAAATTTTTTTTTAATCATTATGGCTCTGAATTTACAAGAAGAGTATAACAACACAAATATCCAAGGTGTAATTGATCAATTAGAAGAAGATTTAGTTGGTCTGGCACCAGTAAAGGCTAGAATTAAGGAAATTGCCGCTTTACTTTTAGTGCAGCGCCTTAGAAAAAATTTAGGGCTAGGTCTAAATTCCGCAGCAGTTGGTTTACATATGTCTTTTACTGGAAGTCCTGGTACTGGCAAAACAGCGGTAGCAACACGAATGGCGGATATTTTATTTAAACTCGGGTATATCCGTAAAGGTCATTTAATAACGGTCACACGTGATGATTTAGTAGGTCAATATATTGGTCACACCGCTCCTAAGACGAAAGAAGTTCTAAAACGTGCGATGGGGGGTGTTTTATTTATCGACGAAGCTTATTATCTTTATAAGCCGGATAATGAGAGAGATTATGGTTCGGAAGCGATTGAAATTTTATTGCAGGTAATGGAAAATCAGCGTGACGATTTAGTCGTTATTTTTGCCGGTTATAAAGATCGGATGGATAACTTTTATGAATCAAACCCTGGCTTATCATCTCGTGTTGCTAACCACATTGATTTCCCGGATTATACTGCCGAAGAGTTACTACAAATTGGTCGTTTAATGTTGGAGGAACAACAATATCGTGTGACACCAGATGGGGAAGCTCTTTTATTACAATATATTCAGAAACGTAAAGAGTTGCCACTTTTTGCAAATGCAAGGACTATGACCAATGCGATTGATGCAGCTCGTATGCGCCATGCAAATCGTATGTTTAATTCGGGTGATAAAATCCTAACAAAGTCAGATCTTGTAACTATTGAAGCGGAAGATATTCGTGACAGTAGCCTTTTTAGTGAAATTTAAGTACATTTAAAAAATCGTATGGTTGAAGTATTATTATCAGGAATCGTTCTAGGACTTGTGCCGGTAACAATTACAGGTTTATTTGTTGCCGCATATTTACAGTACCGAAGAGGAAACCAATTTGGGCTATAAAAAATATCGTGTAAAAGAAAAAGTATCCTTTTTTATAAGGATACTTTTTCTTTTACTCTGTATTTTTTTT
>JGI24539J26755_10000334_pt1 | contig 21864 bp, 22 predicted proteins | sample NorSeaMetagenome_2_FD_26755 | JGI IMG/M metagenome (IMG submission 26755) | reverse complement strand
TATTTAAAAAGTATACAGAGATAGGAAAAAAATGCTATTCTGTATATGATTGTGATAAATTATTACCAGACTATAACGGGGCAGACCCCGGTTCATTATGTCCTATTACTGAAAATAATGAACCAAGCACCCGATGTTGTCCAACTAAGGATGATAAAACAAAGTATACGGGTCAGGTTTGTCCTGAGAATAGTGTTTGTGACGAAAATGGAAGTTGTATATATGGTTATGCATTTGACGCTGCAAAGAATGCTAAGGATTGTATAGCAGTAACTCAAAAGAATAAAGATACATATCATACCTTTAATACTGATTTAACAGAATGCAGAGATGTAAACGTACATAAAATGATATCATGTCCTGCTATAAAAACTGCTGTATGGAAATATGGGATACCATTTTGTTGGGGTGATAGTTTACACGCAGTATGTTGGAATAAAGATTGGACCAAAAGTCATAATCCGTATGATAATGATAAAGATAAAAATATTATGAATGTCTTAAGAGAATTTTGGCCACTTAGAAATAAGACTTCTGGTATATATGGTACAAAATGTGCTACTGGAAAGGGATGGTGTAATAATGGAGGTAAAAAGATTCAAAGAGAGGACGAGGATTGTGATTTGTTTAGTGGTTCAGCTACAACATTGTGTGTTAGTGATCCAAAAGCTATGGAAAATAAATTAAATGTTATATACGATCCTAGTTGTTCGGCTTGACAGTTCTCATTGAACAGATGTAGAATATTAATAACTTCATATAATATATTCAATTGTTAATACAATATAAAGAATAGATATCCTTCATTAAAATGTCTAATCAAAATACCACAGATTCTATAGTTAATCATTCAGAAAGGACGCAAGAAAGTTTCCTCACATCCCCATCAGATAGAACTTTGCCTCTGGGAAAATTCAGAAAACAAATGATAGAAAGAAACGGAGTTCCTCCATTGAATAATGACCAAACTTTAAAAGCAATGAATGATCTATGTACCGGTAATCCAGTACCTAATTATCCCGGAGTTGATAGACTATATGCGGATCCAGTTATCCCCGACCAAAAATACGTATTATTTTCTTTTATACCATCACAAGGCGCAACACCAGATGAAGATGGAATATATGGTATGGCTAAAGTCCGTGGAACATATAACACCATACCTGAAGTAGAACAACGAGAAGAGTTTTTGATTAGAAATGTTGATTCATATCATAAAATTCAAACCCCTCATGTAGGAAGACCTTTTCCTATCACTCTTGATTCTAAATACTCCGCGGAAGTCAACGAGATTGATATTAGTAAGAAAACTACTCAGGTTATATCACAAGATATTCGTAACCAAAAGAAAGATGATCAGAAGGATATTAAAGAGATAGAAGACAGAACGCAAAAACTCAGAGAAGATACAGGAAAGGATCTGGGAGAAGGAGATCCAATGGAATTATATACTACGTTGGTAGTAAAGAAAGCTCAATTAAGCTATACATACTTGGAAAATGTTAAAAAGATAGAAGAGGTCAAACAAATAATCATCAAAACTCGTGAACAGATCAATAAAATGGACAAGGAATCTACAAAATATAGACAAGAAGTGCATGATAAATACATGAAAGCTAGAGAAGAATCTGGACTCAGTATTACTGATGATTCGTTCATCAAGTATTTGGTTGAAGAGGCGGAGTTGCCTTTCTAAAATATAAGATTTGGAATGTTTTATATACGGTATGTATATAAAACTTAATGCCTAGACAAACACGCCTGCAATCAATAAAATAAATATTATTATACATATGGCAATACCACTCCATAATAAAATTTGTTTCCATATCTTATGATTCGTGTTTGTTGAAGATGTCGTATCTCCAATTCCTGTTACATCTAAACCATCTCCACTGCATGATGTGCAAAAACCTTCGTTATCCGATTTATTATATTGATTAGACATTTTTATGTTCTTTATATATATCTTTATATACAAAGAATTAGTTCTTACTTTTCTTTTTTGCGATTGACTGATCAAGTTCCTTCTCAAGTCTAACAATCATCTTGGTATAAGACTGTTCAAACATTTTTATATCATTCAACCACATCGTCTTTTCGTTAGTCTTTTTGAGATTATGAATCAACTTACTCAATCGATCTATATCTTTTTGAATCTCGTTTATCTTATTCATTGTAAAACTACGCATATGCATCCTTAAAAGATAATCGTAATACCCCTTTTCGTGTTTTTTATCATTAGTATCGTCATCATCGTCATCCTTTTTCATATTTTTATAATATCCACTATTTTCCATATCTAATATGACATCATCCTCTTCGCGTTGGAAAATGATCAATTCCTTATTAATAATATCCGTTATAAATCTCTTCTTATTCTCATTTAATTTTAGATCAATATACCACTCCTTCAGTAGTCTAGCTTTACGTTTTACAACGTATTCATATTTCACACGACAAAACTGGTCAATAATTTCATCTGGACTATCAAACTTCTGTAAACGATGATTCTCGTTGAATAAAACCATATTACTTGTGTTAACCGGTTTTGATAGTTTTAAAGTGTTCTTGTCACATGTAAACCCCGAATATTCATCTATTTCAAAGTATATTTCTGACACGGTATAATTTATACGAAAAGATTTAATCTTCATCTTCTTAGGATCCTTCTCTGCTTTCATGTCTTGAAGCATTGATTCAAAATCCTCTGTCCACATACCAACTGGCAACTCTGTCACAATAACAGTATTTTCACTAACGCGTTCAATAATACCGTGTGTCATAAACTTATGTATCTCGATTTGTTCAATAGTACCTTTGAATCCCCTATACCAAGGAAATAACACAGGGAACATACTGTTCCCTTCATCATCTCCAGCACACCCGTCATTCTCTAACCAAATTTTAATACATTTGATAAGATCCAATGGATTGAAACCTGGTATAGTTGAAGACCATCCAGTGCCTATAGCTGCTTTACACGGATTTGCAAGTACCATTGGAATACATGGTACATAGAACTCTGGCTCTACAATCATACCGTCGTCGATAACTGTATTCAAAAGACAATCATCACATTCTGAAATAATCAAACGAGTAATCTCTTCTACGTGTGTTTCTACGTATCTCGCAGAAGCTGAATCTTTTCCTCCAGATATTCTAGAACCCATTTCACCTGATCTTGCTAGCAATGGAAGATTATTACCTCCGGTATAACAGGATGCCATTCCTTTTATCGTATCTTGAAGACTGACTTCTCCATGATGGTACTTTGTGTGCTCTGTTATATATCCAGCCAAAGACGCGACTTTCATATCTGATTTTAGTTTTCTCTTGAGACATCCGTATAAGACCTTTCGTTGTGATTGTTTTAGACCATCCATTAGATGTGGTATATTCCTTTCACAATCCGCAAGACTAAACTGAATCATATAATGATTAAGAAAGTCTGATATAGTCATTTGCGAAACACCCGGTCCATTATCAAATTGTTTATACCCTAAAGGATCGTATTCTGCAAGCCATCTCTTTCTCTTGTCTGATAATCCTTTATCGTTATGAAAAACCTTTATCATGTCTGTGTCCATATTGTCATCAGGCATGAATTCTATCAACTTCTGTCCAAATGTTTCTTTGACTTCTGTCCTACTTGAAGTACCCAAACCCTTATAATATTTTGCTTTGTGTTTATTATTATTTTTAACCATGAACTCGTTGTACTCTCGTTCGTCAAAAAATATACCCTTATTCTTCAGAGATTGTATCTTAGCTATAGGAGTGTTCATACTACAGACGAACGAAGTTTTTCTTTTAAATAACGACGGAAACAATGAATGTAAAAAATTGAGTATTAGACCAGCTATATGTAATCCATCAACGTCCGCGTCACATAACAACATTACCTTTCCGTATCTAAGAGTACTGAATTCTTTTTCATCTGTATAGTCTACTCCATAACGAAGTCCTAACGAATTTATTAATCCAGTGATTACTTTATTTTCTGTTATTTGTTTTATTTTAGCTTTACGAACGTTAAGACATTTACCAGTGAGTGGTAAAATTCCAAAATAATTTCTTCCTTTCTTACTGTATACTCCTACGTCAATACCGGTTGTTGCATATGTTTTAGCGGAATCTCCCTCGCAAATAATCAGTATACATTCATGCGAGCGTTTGGTTCCTTCGTAATTTGCCGATGTGAGTTTATCAACTTTTACATATCCGCGTTTCTTTGTTGTAGACTTCTTGAATTGAGAAAGTTCCCTGGTGTTAATTATATCTTCTATCATATCAGTAGTCTGCCATTTGTGAATATCATTTACCTTATTTTTAGGGAATGAAGCTACTACTTCAGGTCCTTCCAATCTAAATTTGCTTTGGCTCTCAAACTCCGGATTACGGATAGTTACGGATACAAACAAATAAAAGAACTGTTTCACGTCCTTAATGTTCACTTGCGGACGTGTAGAGATAGTTTTTCCTTGTTTTGTTGTTGAATTCTTTTTGTTAATCTTTGCAACCAATGGTCTGAATATTTCCTCGCTCCATGCATCTACATGAACACCTCCATTTGGAGTATACGCCCCGTTTACAAAAGAAATAACACGATGTTCTCCTTCATAATTTGGCAACAATACGACTTCGTAATTCTTTGTATGTAGGCGAATCTTTTCTTCTGATTCTTCTTGTAAATACATTTGTGCATATTCGAAAAGATTGTTAACTGGAATTCGTTCACCATTTAAGAATACAGGTACTCTTGTTGTCATTGCCACATCGATAACATATTTATATAAAAGACTTAATACGTCATCCGTGTATCCTTTCATACCAAATCGTTTAAAATCAGGAATCCACGTAACACGCGTATATCCGCTTTTAGTTTTACAGTTAACAACCTTTGGCGTCTCGGGGTTCCGCATATTTGTTGTCCATGTTTGAGAAAATTTCTTGTTTTCTTCTGGATCAATACCTTCTACAGTAAATTTAGTAGAGAACACATTGCATAATTTTGAACCCTCCCCATTTCTGCCTACTCCTTCTCTGTCTTCTTCGTCGTTATAGTTCTCTCCTGTTCTAAAATGACCAAAAATCATTGTATGAGGATAACGTCCGTCTTCTCTTTTTTCAATTGGAATACATCTTCCATCATTCCAAACACTTGTTTCTCCTGTTTCTTGATTAAAATCAACCATAATTTTTGTACACGGAGTTTTGTTTTTAAAACTTCTTGGTACATTATCTGCCGCATTAGAAAGCACTTCCATGAATACCTTTGCAAAAGCCTCTGATATATATATTTCTTTCGGATTAATACGATAAGAGGTATCTTCTTTTGTTGCAACGTATTTTATAGTTCTTTTCTTCTTTAGAGACCCTACATACATGTCTGGGCGGATTAGGACATGACCAATTTCGTCCTTTTCCATGTCCTGATATATATCAGTGCGTTTTGATTTTTTGTGCATATTGTTGTTTTTTTTTATTAGTTTTTAGTCTTAATATTCATTTTGATCAAATGTTATATTGTTTAGAATAAATATGAATATACCGGAATTCGTGGCAAAAATGATTATACTTCTATCTACATACTATATCACGCTAGAATATGTATTTACATGCGAGATTCGTACGTGGGTTGGAGGGACAGTTATAATCCTTAGTTTTGTGGCTATAACAGTCTTCTATATGGTATTTAGAGCTCATAAAGTTAAAACGTGTCGTATTTGTAGTAGAGGAGGTGTTTGGTAATTATATATAATTATATATAATTATATATAATGTCAAATGGTATGTCCTCGAAGTTCTGGAATTTATTACAGAAAAAGAAGGAGATGATGACTGGATTGCTCAAGGAGGTAAAATAAAACATGTTGGATATATGAAAGGATATTTCAAAACAAATAACGACGCTGTTTCGTATTATGACAGACATAATCCTCATATGAGATCTTTAAATGCTCGAGGTACCTACCGCAGTGATTGGGATCTTGATACATTTGCTTTATATAGTTAGGGATGATTATTTAATAAATACAACAGTAGATTGTTTTTCAGTAAAAGATAATACAGAACTTGTCGATGGATATTTCAAAAAAATATAAATGGTTAAAGTAGAGTTAAAATTTTACCAGAAATCTTGTATTCTTGTAAATATAAGATATCATCTTATTGGTAACAATACTGTAAACCCTGTCGTTATATTATCATTTTCCATATACTTATATCCAATTATCTTCATATCGTAATTGTTTTCTTTACCATCTATAACAAATACAGATATGTCGGAAGTACTTTTATAAGAATATAAAGTACCTTTCAAAGGTTCTTCTGTTTTATTAAAGTATCCAGGATTATATTTAAATTCGTGCCAGTTATATACAATATTATATGCCTCTGGCATAGACGAAGTATTCTGAGCTAGGAATATCTTTCTAGATATCAACTTGTTTTTAAAGAAATATGGTATCTTCAAATTTGGAATTACCATATCATGTGTAGTGAATTGTTTTGTATATTTCTCCTTAATGAGGTTATCTACCGAATCATCACCATAAATAATTGTTTGAAAAGGGTAATGGTCAAAATCGGTTATATCCATATAATAATTATCTATCATATCGTGAGAGTGATAATTAATAACCTTTTTTCTTCGACGAATTAATTCTATACGCAATACGTATATCAATCTCTTAAGAGTTTCTTCTGAACGGATAATAAGTTTACCTCTTTGCATTAAGCTACTATTCATTGAAAACTTTTTTGGTACGTCTCCATATTTAAATGATGTATTTACTTCTATATTTTTCTCTACAAAATCATTCAATACCTGGTCGTCTATATAGTTAATACCATTAGAATATAGGTATTTAGAGAATAACCATATAATATACTCTGTGATATATCGCGCTGTTTTCTTTCTGTAATTGAATGAGTCTAAAATAGATAAATTGGTTGTATTTAGTATCGTTTTATTCGATATTTTTATTGATTTTAATGGTGTTATATTGTTTATAGGAATTGATACCGTAACGTTACCGTATTTACATATTAATTCTGTTGATATTCCTTTAATAACAGCTTGCTCTGTTAGTATCATTCCAAGCGTGTCTATTAACGATTTAGCTGTTGTATAATCTATCCTTTTCAAGCTTACATTCCTGACTTCTGGAATTGCCAAGGGAGGTATTGGATCTATAATGAGTGATATATCTTTATTGTCGAATTTAGAATGTAAAATTCGACATTTTCCACATGGGTCAATTACTTGAGAGATAAATTTAAGAGATTCGTGATTATCAAATACAGTTTCTTTTATACTTTTATTGTCTTTGTATGCAATTCTGATCTTTTCGAACATCTTTTTGACTTTTTCAGACACAATATCATTTCCCAGAAATGAGTAGAAAGATTTTTCGTTATTCACGTTCTTAATGATAAGTTCACACTGAGGATAATCGGCCATATTAGATGTTGATCCCATGTGTTCGAAAATAAATATACACGGGTTGTTATTCTTATTTTTAAGGTATGATTGCGAAAAACGAGGTAATGACATATGACCTCTCTCGTTATCATTGTCTCTTGCGAATATAATGATATTGCATTTATAATGTGTTTCTATCAATCGAATAAATAACTTTGGATCAAGGTATACATTCTCGTCCTGTACCATTTTTTGTATTTCTTCCGTAGTACTATCGTACAATTCTTGTCTGCATATACCAGTACCTGCAAGTTTTACTAATAGTAGTCTTTCTTTCAAAGTTTCTCGTTTACGATTAGATATATCAGGTGTATCTTCCTCTTTGAAAATTCCTAAACTTAGAGCATCAAGAACACATTCTAAGAAACTATTTTTTGATCTAGTCATACCTACTCTATAATATGTACCAAGAGGATCAATATTATCGAAGAATTTAGTTATGTTTTCGGGCAAAACACCTGGTTGTTTGATATTAACAAATTTTTTTGTAGTAATGAGATCTTTGCCACCACCTCCTTTACTTGTGTCTGTTTCTATTATATTATCATAATATTTTCTATAGTACGAATCATTCTTATTCTTTTGGTTATCAATGAAGCAACATGGTAAATATCTGAGTCTATCTTTACTCGCAAATGGATTTACCTTTAATCCAGGGTATGGGTGATCCTTATGTTCTGTGCATACCATGTATTGTTTATCCATGTATTCAGTATCTTTTGGATAAATCATATAATCTCCTTTTCCAGATATTTTAATTTCTTCTGCCTCTTCTTTTGTAACAATACGCGGTTTATTGTTACAGTCGAATCGCACCTTTTTACCTGCAGGATTGTACAATTCTTTTGGAGCAACATCTCTAAAACGCTGTTTGGATTTTTTAGTGATTGTGTGGATTTTTTTATCTGATATGGCAAAGTCTGGTATATATTGTCTATATATATCAACTATGGTTGTATATTCTCTATTATATATTTTGAATAGCTTTGACAGAATATCCTGGAAATTACGAACTACTTCCATATTCCTAGATGTTGAAACATGTACCCGGAGGTATATACCGCCTAATGGGAATATATTATAAGATTTATTACTAATTTCATCAGACTTTTCTCTAAATTTCTCTGTAATATTAGCTGTTATCAATCCATTCTTTTTGTCTTTAAATTTTACAATTAGTTCAGATCTCTTCTTAGTCATTTTATCATGTTCGTCTATAACTAAAAAATTGGAGAACATTTGGTTATTCATTATGAGATCACTTAATACGTATTTATTTAAACTTTGCCCTGGAATATAAAATAGACCTTTTACATTGTCTTCTGTCTCTTTTATGGTAGGTATGTCCCCCAATACATTGAAAACTCTTTTGATATATTCGTCTTTTTTGATGTTCAACTTCGATGGATTAATGTTAATATTCAATAACATTGTATCATCTTTATTTTGTATAAATGCGTACGAATAATCATCGTCATCAATTTCCTTGGGAAATCTTTTCTGTAGTACACGTAACATTACTTCCTCTCCTGTAGATTGCCCCCATCCTGTAATGGGTGTAAAATCCTTTATTACCTTGAAATAATTATTAAATGAAGCGAATGGTATAGTACTGTCTAGTTTTAGCATATTAAACATTTCCATTAAGGAAGTCGTATCCATATTTAAAATAATGTTGAATGAAGCCGATTCTATTTCAAATTCAGTTGAATGAACACCTTCTTTAATTAATTCAAATTGGTTGAATATTTGAAGACTTTCTTGTATTGAACTTTTCATCGCAATTATTTTAGTTTCCAATCGTCTTTTTATACGTGTCATATCAGATCTAATAAAATTTTTGAAATATTCCTTATCTATATTATAATCGCCCATGATTTTTTTCATATCGTCAAGCTCTGTATAATATTCCATATTAAACTCCTTTTCACGTGATTTGACCTTTTCAGGTATTTCTTTATTGTAAGCTAACCATACATCAAATATGTCATTTTTTATATTTAATTGCTGGTTCATCAATGGTAATACCTTCTTATACAATTGATTGAAATCAACAGTATTACCGTACTTTTTAATTATTGCAAGAATATCCGTCACTTCGTTATTATCATTAGGTTCCAGTTTTAGTTCTGTTTTGAAATGAAGATACTTAGGAAGTGATGAGAATTCTACCGCTATTCTTTCTTTTACACTCTCTTCGCTATCCATAAGATATATAGGGAAATCAGTGCTGTTTACTTTGATCATATCTTATTTCTTATATACAAGTTTTTATAAATTATAATCTAATTTATAAATAAATAATGAAGATCCTCTCTTACAACTCTCGAGAAAATACCTCAAGAGCTTCTGCTGTTCTTTTACCGTCATGAGTCTTCACGTATTTACCATCGCTGTTATAACCCAGTACAATCGGCACTCCTTCATAATCAGGTAAAAATGTTGATAAACGCTTGTTTAACTTTTGTTCGCTTTCATTTCCATCTATATGTACTGTGGCCATAAAAACTTTATCAGAAAGGGTAGTTGCAAACTTTTTATATTCTGGTTTCATCTGTGTACAATAACCGCAAAAAGACCCTTGTAACATTATACAAACTGGTTTACCGTTTGTATTTATTAAAAGGTTGCCTTTGGAGTCGAAATCTTCGTTCTCCAAATACGCAACACTGCTATCGTCAAAATGTTCCATTGTAATACTATTTAGTCGATAGCAATATTTTTTTATATTGATTTAAAGTCGATATGAAAATAAAACAAATGGCACCAATATTTAGATGTAAAACCCAAGACGCTTACGTTCTTAAAGTACTTTGCGAACTATTACAAAATAATCTTAGAAAAGCGTGCTTTGAACTTTCTGACAGTGGTATTAAACTATGTATGTCAGATCATTACCATCAAATTTTGATTCATCTTGATCTAGACAGTGATAACTTTTCCGTTTATAAATTCAAAGAAGATACGAAATATATCGGTATAAACCTAGTACATCTTCATAAGATGTTAAAGACAATTAAGAAGAAAGATTCACTCGAATTATTCATTGACGACGAATACCCTGAAGATTTGGGTATAAGAGTATTTCCAAAAGAAAATAATAGTAGGGTTACTACATCTAAAGTGAAGATTCAATCAATGCAATATATAGATACAGAATTTCCAACAGGTTACGGTAAACCTGTTATAGTGCCTTCTTCAGAGTATCAAAAAATGACAAAAGAGTTGAATACCATTGGGTCAACTATTACTATTTACTCGAAGGGATTTTTTATTAAATTTAAATCAGATCCATCTAATACATACTCTAAGGATGTTAAATTTGGAGAAGAAAACGGTGTTGATTCTGATAACGAAGATTCTGATGACGAGAATCAAGAGTATTGTCAGGATTTTCAGACAGAGATGTTAAATAGAATCGCAAAAATATCTGGATTAAGTAATAATATGCAAATATTTCCAAAGGAAGGATTACCCTTACTGTTTAAATCATCGGTAGGTAGTCTTGGAAAGATATCTATATATATGAAATCAAAGCATCAATCAGAATCGGAAAATCATGCTGTTGATAGTGATCACGACTCAGAGAACGAGGAAGATATAGTCGAAAAATCGAAAAATATTCGCGTAAAGAAATAGATTGAATAATATAAAGAATATGAATCAATCAAACAAATCAATCTCATGGTCTTTAGGTGTTATAGTCATATCGTTTTGTATTTGCTTTACAATAATGTATTTCTCAAAATTTAATTGCGTGACGACTCAGGTAAGCAAGTCTAAAACTAAGGTAGATATAGGAAAAGTATCATCTATATCTAGTATAATATCTATTTGTCTTGGTATATGTGTATTTATATTTCTCCTTGAAAAAGATAGTATTGTACAAGATTCGTCTACAACTGGTGTAGTATTTGTCAATAATACATCTCCCAGTGTTCATAATAATTATTGGAGTGATCCTATATAAAATTAAATGTATATGAAACAGTGAAATTAGTATAATTTCACTGTTTCATATACGATCATATAGTATAATTATTTCTAGGACTTAACTGACCTCTACCATAACCGATTAAAAACCATAACAATACATATGTTGACATGGTGGCTATGAACGTTACTCCCATTGTTATAACTGTACTTTTCCATGTATTTTTTATAGTAATATCATTACCGTCTTTGTCGTAAACATGGTTAAAATTCTCTTTTAAATATATAGCTAAAAAAATTATAATACTATTTGCTACAGCATTAAGTATAAATGCTTTCCATAGATGTGTTTCTGTAAATCCTGTGTACAATGGTCTAATTCTCATGTCTTTATTAATTGATTATAATCTATATTTTTGTATATAAATGATCATCGAAACATCATGGAAAAATTATAAAAAAACAAGAGATCAGTATGATAGCGTTCTTACAAATGAGGGTTACGGTAACTGGGTAGCAATAGCAAAAAGATCTAATAATATTGCAGTTCTCCTTCTTATAATATCTACCATAGTTATGTTAATATTTATACCGTTTGCGATATTTTTTACCATTCATTGTGGTAGGAAAAGAAGATGGTCTGTAACTGTAATGGTACTATTGGTGATTAGTTTCTTTGTACCTTATCTTGGATTTTTCACAATAATGTTTATGTTAATATATGGTATAATATGTTACTCATCATGATGCATAGATTTGGTTTAATATTTCTCATTTAAAAAGTCAAATCAAATTCTCAAAATGAGTAAAGATCTTGTACAGACAGTATATATAAACGAATTTAATCCCGATATAATTGACCCAAGTCCAAAAACTGTTCATAAACGAGAAAAAGGATTCCGTTTGGTAATGATAGGAAAGCCTGGCGTTGGAAAATCTAATATGATAAAGTACTTGTTATGGTGTAAGAAGGCATTGATACCTGTAGGAATAGCAATGAGTGGGTCAGAAACTCTTAATCATGATTTTAAAAAGTATTTTCCTAGTTTGTTTGTATATAACGATTATGATGAAGATAGTATTACAGAAGTAATGAAAAGACAACAATTATCAATTAGTCATCTTGAAAATGAATGGGCGGCATTAATCATAGACGATTGTACAAACCGTCCTTCAGAGTTAAACAGTGAAATACAACATAAATTATATAAAATTGGTCGTCATTCACAGTTGTTATACATCCTCTCATTACAATACTCTATGGATATTGATCCTTCTATTCGTACTTGTGTAGATGGTGTTTTTATATTTCGCGAACCGAATATAAAGAATAGACGTCGTTTACATGAAAACTATGCAGGTATTATTCCCGATTTCTCAACATTTTGTCAGCTTTTGGACCAAGTAACTAGTGATTTTACAGCATTGTATATACATAATAGAACTACATCAAATAATTGGGAAGACTGTGTTTACTTCTGCAAAGCTCCTGATATGGATAAGGAATATCCAGACTTTAGATTTGGTTCTCCTGAGTACTGGAAATTTTCTAATTCGCGTTATAATCAAGAATATGTTGAACCGATTTAGATATATTATGAAATTTTTAGTTAACTTAGTTGACTTGTTCCGTCGAGTGCATATACACTTTATTCCATTATCGTTTATGGTACATTTGTTATTATGAACTATGTTTAATTGTTATTATTTTTACAACGCGAATTCGCGTTTTCTGTGGTCATATTCATTCCTGCTTGATATTTTTCAAACATATCAATATCGTATTTAGAACGTTCATTACCCATTTTACATGTACAACTATTCATACATGTAAAATTACTGGTTTCATTCAACGTTGAATATGAATATTTAGTCATTGGACGATCTTCTATGTTATACATTTTATTATAAGATTTATAAATCTTATAATAAAATGTTTTATCTATATTATGGCATTACTAAACTTTAATCAGTTTCAGTTTCAGTTTCAGTTTCAGTTTCAGTTTCAGTTTCAGTTTCAGTTTCAGTTTCAAATACAACTACACCAGATACAAAAAACAATGCTATATTCAATGTTATTAATGACAATATCAATAAATAGTTCATATTTATTATAACAATGTTTATTTATGTCTATTAAGAACTTATTGCTTGAGACTAGACAGTATACTCTGTTCAGGAAACGTGTGTATTTCTGATAAGTCTTTTTCTGTATATCCGAATCGTTCAAACCATTTATTACCATAAATCTCTGCAAGTAAATCTATCTCATTCTCTTCTAAATAATATATATGCATTCCGCTGGTAATTGACTCTACAATATACGCAGCTCCTTCTACCATACTTTCTGGAAGTGTCTGAGATTTTCCATCAGCATCAACAAAATCAACACTATTATACATTTCTTTTCCAATTTTTTCCCAATTTGTCTGTTGTTCTTTAGGTATTGTTCTACGTGCTTTGTCTATCATTGGGTTATTGAATATGTCGCTTTCACGACTTACCTTTTTGTTTCTTTTAGTGTTTCCATCTTTGATCTTATTATAAATAGGATTGTTAATATCCTCATTTTTTATTCTTCTTGGCGGCATTTATACATTTATATTGTTATTTTAAATTAGTATTTATGTCATATAATCTGTCATATCAATATGACAGATTATTATTATATGTAAAACGATGTCCTTCTTATCAATCGGAAAACTTCTTACTGTATTTTATAAATGTTTTAATAGAATCTTTACTCTTTACTAGTTCTCTGTGATATTCTAGAATTGCAGATGAATAAGTGCGAATGAAATCTGTATATGTAACATCCATATTTTTTATAGTATTAATAGATACATCTAAAACATATGATCTATCCAAATCTGGATTAGCGAGACGTAAATTAGCATACCAGAAAGACCAGGCCATACAGAATCCTTCTGGGTCTGATGTTGTTCCTATGTTTTCAGCAGTTTGTATCCATTGAATTCCGATTCTGGGACAAAAGTCAGTAGGGGCGTGATACTCTGTAATGAACTTTTTTCCTAGATTTGTAGTAAAAGCTTTTATAATGAGTTTATCTATGTCAATATCTGACAAACACTCATCTTCTTCCTTGGTTAATATTCCATTAGGTTCAAATCTTTCTAAACTCTTTTTATTGGCATCATATAATAACATATTTGCATGCGACTGTCCATTACTACACACAATGTTCATTGGCATCAATATAAATCGTTTATTGTTACATTTTCTAACAGATTTCCAAAAACCTTTAGGAGGTTTTATGCCTTTGTCTTGTATATAAGTGAACTCGAAATCTGTAAATTTTAGACGACCCTTTTTATACACATCAACGTCCGCTAAAACTGTACAATCGTTAGGGAATCTTTCCATAAGATATAAGAATCCAGACATTGCTACTAATGGAGATCCAATCTCTATTAATTGATTTATTTTTTCAATATTACCACCTGATGGCAAAATAAGACCTGTATCAGCTGGTTCTACAACTACAACATTCCTAGGAATATATCTATTTGTAACAGGATTGTTAATAGACGGATTATATCTATTTGTAACAGGATTGTTAATAGACGGATTATATCTATTTGTAACAGGATTGTTAATAGACGGATTATATTTATTTGCGTCTATAGATCTACCAATTTTTCCAGATTTTAATACACATCTGTTTGTAACGGGATTACGTATCTTATCCGGAGGACATACATTACTTTTCCTAAGAGGTTTATTTGTATCCAATATAGATCTACCAATTTTTCCAGATTTTAATACACATCTGTTTGTAACTGGATTGCGAACCTTCTCCTCCGGACATGCATTACCTTTCCTATGAGTTTTATTACCTTTCCTATGAGTTTTATTACTCTTACTGCGAGTTTTATTTGTGTCTAGTATAGATCTACCAATTTTTCCAGATTTTAATACACATCTGTTTGTGACAGGATTTCGAATCTTATTATATGGACATTTATTTGATATATATATGTTTTGTGAATAAGGAATATATTCCATTTATTATAGTAAATTTAATTGTTTAAAGACAAAAATATTTCAGTCAAATGTATACGTGTAATAGATGTCATAAATCATATATAGACGAGAATAGATACGATTCTCACGTACAAAGATGCAATCTTAGAGATATAGACGACGATTCACATTCTATAATATCTAATAGTTCAACAACATCCAATAAATCTAGAAATTCTAATAAAAACACTTCTATTGCTGAGAGTAATTCGATTAGCGATATTGAACATATCACCGTACAAGAATCTAAAGTAAATATAGACAAATTAAAGAAAGAGATAAAAAAATACTCATACGAACTCAGATGTGCCAAGGAAGAACAACAAGATAGTATGGAAAAATCACAAGAATATTTCGACGAACAGATGGTCAGTATATTAGAAGAAAGAGATCAACTAAAAAGAGAACTCTTCAATACTAAAGATATATTATATAACGAAAAGGATAGATTGAGGAATGAATTTAATAATAAACTCCGCGCACATAAGGAACAATTAGAGAAACGTTATTCAAATGCAAACAATAAAACTGTTACAAAGCTGACTGAAATAGTTAATAACCTTCGAAAGAAGCTAGACCTTAAATTGGAAGAGAATGGAACGATCAAAGAATCTGTAGAGAAATATTACTTAGAGAGAGAAGAAAAATTAACGACTGATCTCTCCAATTCACAAGAAGAGATACAATCTATGCGTGAAACTTTCGAAAAAGAACGTGTGAATTTAAATACGATTATACAATCATGTAATACATATAAAACTACATTTGAAAAGAATTGTGAAGATAAAAAAAATAAAGACATCAAGAGTATACTAGACATCAAACAATCAGACATTAAGGTGTTAGAAAGAACAAATAGTTCATTGAATAGGAGAATAACTACTATAGAGGATGATAAAAACAAAGAGATTCAACGTATTAAATCAATTCATGTCAATAAAATTACATCAAAAGATTATCAGATTAACGAGATGAAGAATAATTTTAATAGAACGTTATCCGAAACAATAAAAACACTGGAACGTAAAGTATCTATAGCTAATAAACAAGTTGAAAAAGCTGTTAATGAATCTTCAATATCACATGATAAAAGGTTAGAACGAGAAATTTCACAACATAACAAGACCGTACAAGCTTTAAAAATACAACACGATTTATTCGTCAAAAAGTTGAACAAGAATCTCAAGGATGCCATTGAGGATGCAGAGTTTAATAAGAAGTACATAGACCAAGCCCTTTCACGTAAACAAACAGAAATGCTTAATCAATTCCAAACAATTACTAACAATATGGAGGCTGACAGAGATAGCAATGATAGAAATTCCAAACGTAAATATGACGAAGCCATTTCACTACGAGATAATACAATTAATAAACTTGAAACAGAAATTAAACTTGTAGAAAAAGAACTAGACCGATTACGTTTATTTAATAAACGTATAACGGAAGATAACAATTCTAGTACAAAAGAATATGTATCTAAATTGGATAATCAAAATAAAGAGACCACAAATAATATTAAAATTAGGGATAAGAGTATTTGTTCACTAAGAAATGAAGTAAATTCGTTAAAATTAGAGCTTCATACAATAAAAAATACATTCGAATCTAAAAAGCAATCATTACAGTCTTTATTAGATATTGAAATCAGTAAAAATGAAAAAAATAGTCAAGATCTCGACAGTAGCAATAAAAAATACAAGGATACAATCAAAAACTATAATATACAAATAAATAATACTAAGATAGAACATTTAAACAATATAAAATCGATTAGACTAGATATTTCAAAGGAACTTGAAGACAGATACAATGGTATACGAGACGAAAATACTACATTGAAGGCATTGTATGATAATACGAAACAACAGGCAATTAATAGTTTGAATACATCGTTGGAAAAGGCTCGTGTAGAAAACACTATTAAGATTAACAATATTGAGTTGGAATTAGATAAGAAAAACAACGAAATTAAGAATATGCACAATCAATTCATAGAGGAAACGAATAGACGTCAACGAATATTTTATAAAGAACTCGATCTACACAAGGCAGAAGATATTAAAAAACTCAAAGAAACTATAAAGACAAAAGATAATACTATTATGTCTATGCAGAAAGATTTTTCTCGTAATATGAATGATCAAAAACTCGTTCTAACGAATAAGAACTCGATTGAGATTGATAAACTTACACAAGAATTACTATCAAAAAACATTGATATTAAACTGTTATCTAGAGACAAATCTGCAGAGATTTCTATGCTAGACATAGAACTTAAAAGTAAGTTGAATACATCCAAAAAAGAGCTAGATAACACCAAAAAAGAGCTAGATAACACCAAAAAAGAGCTAGATAACACCAAAAAAGAACTAGATAACACCAAAAAAGAACTAGATAACACCAAAAAAGAACCTACACACTATAATGAAACAATTATAGATATAAAATCACAGATAGCTGCTGCTAAAATACTATTCACTAAAAAAATGAGTAATGAAACTAAGAAACACGAAGAAACCTTGAAGGAAAAAGATCTGTATATAGAAAGAATTAAGGTTGAGTTCAAGAACAAAATAGATGCATTAAAAGATGTCAAACAGTCTCAAATTGAAAAAAATGTATAAGTTGAATATAATATTACAATATGACAGAACAAGTTTATAATACATGCATTCAAATGTTGAATCAACGAGGATATACAACAATTGAACATAATAATGACAATACCTCGTCGCTTTTTATGGCAAACAATTCATCTGGTGATAAAGTTTCCGTTATTTTTGTAGGTGATATCAAACTTACCGTTCAACATATACGACAATATCTTGGAGAGATGGATGTTATAAATTGCACCCACTGCATAATTATTTATGGTGTTAGTGTAACGCCTGCAGCTAAGAAGTTTGCTATAGATAATCAAGACAAGAAAGTTGAATTGTTCTGTGAATCAGAGTTAATGTATAATATAACTGAACATAATTACGTGCCAAAACATACACGTCTTTCGCTAAATGAAAGTACTATATTTAAAGATAAATATGGTACAAACTTTCCTTGTATGTATGTTACAGAACCTATATCACGTTTTTACGATTTTTCGATAGGAGATATTATTGAGATAGAAGATTTGGATGACATTGTTAAGTATAGGATAGTAAAATAATAATGTGTTTTATATCATCATGATGATATAAAATATCTACACGTCGTGAAACAACTATTCACGAATATTAAATTTATATAAAAATAATAACTCTAACTCTCTTTTACATATATCTTTGATATGTATACATGTAATACGAGATAACTCCTCCAGAAATATGATCGTCATAGCAATATTTATGAATAATCCAAAAACATGCTACGAAATATACATGAAAAATGTTTTCTGCTTTATTTTGGTTATTAACCAAATGTTTACACATACGATTCAATGTTTTGGTGGTCTCATTCGCTTTGATTCTTGTCTTGTGTCAAACAATATTCTAATTTTTTAATATATATTTTAGGTATTTTCGTCGTTCGAGTATTTCATATCTATAATTATATATTATCTTTATTAAATGGATGAATGTAGTATTTGTTTATCTACAATTAATAATTTATCTAGTAATAATCCACTTGAGTGGAACGATATGGAATCTATATATACAACAAAATGTGGTCACATGTTTCACTTCAAATGTATACACTCTTGGTTAATTTCTAACGACGATTGTCCATATTGTCGAACTCTTTTAATAGATGTAGATTATAATAATACTAAATTATATGATATATTTACAGAATATTGTCCAAACAAACAACAAATTATCTGGAAACGGGTTATATATTTTTCTAAATGCCCAACTGTAGAATCTAGACAAAAAATATACCGCGATAAGTCACATAACACGTTTAGAGAGCCAGATGGTCATAATACAACTACTACCACTTCGTCTCGTGTTATACGTACAAGAAAATCTATATTTGGCAGAATGATAAGATATATTAATAGAATGCTATATTAGCATATTTAATTATCATTTGTTATAACAAATGATAAACGTGCATGCATATGATACAGTTTTACAAGGTCAATTTAAATGCAACCAAGTAAACGATAATACTAATAAGTTACGACTATTTAAATTGCTGTTTGAAAAGTTAAATAACACATACTCTAAGCGTAATCTTACTCTGATTATAAATAGTATGTGTACCAATTCAGATAATTTTCAAATAGAAAATAATATGGATGCAACCGATATTCTTTCAGATATACTATTATCTAAATTATATAAAGACAACGAGAACGACATGCTCCCAATATTAGAAGAACAACTTGCAGATATGTCCATGGGAGCATGTCCATCTGGAAGAACAACAAGACTGTTTCAAATATGGATGACATTACAAAGTTAGACTTATTCTATAACTACTATACATTTAAATCTATTTGTTTAAAGAATATACCACCTCCCTTATTATTTCCTCTCTCTTCGTCTGTATGGGACAAGAAACATAATTCTGTCTTGCATAATTTATTTGTCATATCATTAAGATTTGATAACACCTGATTACCTAATTCACATAACTGAGATATACCGGCTCTGGATACAGCATATGCATGTCTTCCGTTTGCGTGACCAACGTATGTAGTATGTTTTTTAACAAGCTTTTCATTGTTATGACCCAAGAAAAGTAATATAAATCCAGAACTCTCGTTCAATTCTATAAGTAATAACTTCTTACTTATATTATGAGAAAATGATATATCATTCTCAAATATAATAGCATACGGATAATTGTTTTCTTTTAAATGCATCCACAATGAATAATGAGATAACAAAGACGATAACTCTTGTTTTGAAACTTTAGGATTGTTAATTTCTTTATATAGATCCAATAATGATTTAGATGACGGTTTGACTCCTGGCCATGTTTTTGATGATATGCCTACGTCTCGTAATTTGTTCTGTACTTTTTGTCTCTTATCTGGGTTATTTGATACGATCCATACAGAGTTAAATATGTTATCGTCTATTTCTTGCAATTGAGACATCGGTATCTTTTTCCGATTTTTTATAAATGTGAAATCCCTGTGTATAGTATCTGATTCCACAACCTCCTTATCCCAGTTTTTATAATTATAATCGAGGATTGCTTTCGGGTTGTTTGGAATATATATTTTTATACCATGTAAAATCCATGGTTTTAATGGAAAAATATCCTTTTTTGCATATATTTCATCAGGTTCACCGGGAGTGATCACATTGATATTATCTCCCTCATCTTCATAATAGTTAATATCTATAAATGGCCAAGTGGATTTCCATAACTTTGTTGGCATCGCGCGATCAGCATTAATTCTGTATATACGTAAAATATTTTTGACAACGCCAAGATTTGGAAACTTTTCAACGTCTAATCCTAGTTTATTAAGATCTCGTTTACTATCGAGTATCTTCTGGAAATCTTCTTTGGACACGCATATATCGACATCGTCATCCCACGGTATCAAGTCGTTATGTCTCATAAGTCCTAAAAGATTACCAAAAATAAAAAAGTAGGATATATTATGTTTTTTGAATACCTTGTTTATGTCTGTGAATATTTGTAATATAATATCCATGTTTTTCCTACCATATTTATCAGTATCTTTCCATATATTTTTGAAAGGTTGTTTATTCTCAGTTTTGAATACCATTTTTCTGAATACAACTAGCAGTATAATAGCAATAAGTAATATAAGAATACTTAGAACTATTAAAATCTTCCATATTAGTCTCATTTATTAATCATAAATATTTTTATAGTATTACTTACTATTATTAACATTACTAATAGAACTAGTACTACTTTCTGCGCTTGGGGTTGTAACTATTCCACAACCTCTATTACCACAATACTGTGGATACCCCTTAAAAGATTTTTGATTATTATAATATAACTTATATGAATTATTCAATGATAAAAACGGCAGATCATCTGCACATGGTAATATAGGAAAATATTTTTTAGAAAATCTTTGTAATAACTGTTTGGCTCCATCATACGTTACTATATAACAAGCACATGTTTGTTTAGAGTATTTAACCCATGTGGGTGTTTTATATTTATCGCATTTTTTACTTTCGGCGCCGTTAAATGCTATATTGAACAGTACACCATTTTTATCCTTAATTTTCCATGCATCAGTTAATAACTGTCTAAAATTAGGATGAAAACATATATCGTCTTCTAATACTAGAGCCGTAGGTATCTTATTCTGTACGATATATTTCCATGTATATAAATGACTACAGGTACAACCTTGTTGTCCAATACCGACATAATCATAATTTATTAGTTTAATAAAGTTCTGATGTATTTTTAGATCATTCTCGTCGTTTATTTTGAATTCAGGTAGTTCA
>JGI24539J26755_10000333_pt1 | contig 21870 bp, 17 predicted proteins | sample NorSeaMetagenome_2_FD_26755 | JGI IMG/M metagenome (IMG submission 26755) | reverse complement strand
ATTAAGTGTACTTAATTACTGAAGCTGATAAAGTTTTATTTCCATTATTTGGTTTAGAGTCATCCAAATAAACACTTTTTAGTTGTCTGGATTAGACTTTATCGCTACTCTGATATTTGTAGTATTCATACACGATAACACCAAAATTATAAAGTAAGTTTAAAGTGTTATAAATAACATTAGACTAATTTATTGATCCACTTTAAATCACAATTTTTTATGAAGTAATTCTGAAATTTATTTCGATTCAAGTACTGTAAAAGTTTCAACCTACTTAAGTGCCCATGACATCTATTCTTTTGCACAAAATAATTACTCCATTGCTTTTGTTCGATTTAACTGAACCTAATACTACAGAATAGTTGTACAAAAATATTAGTATTTAGAATTAAAAAGAGCTTTGAACGGATTAATCAAATTTTTCAAAAAATTATTGTAGTGTGGTGTTTTTTCGCCCAATCCGACTTCTAATTTTGAAATATCTTTTGACTTTACTAATGTTCCAAATAAACTATCCCAAATTGCAAGCTTTGAACCAAAGTTTTTGTCGTGTAATTCCTTTTGTGAACTATGGTGTATTTGATGCTGATATGGACTGATAAACCAGTTTTCTAACCAGTTAAAGTAAGTTAGTTTCACATGAGAATGGCGAAGGTTTGCACCCCAAGTGTTAAAGGTGATTAAAATAATATTTACGCCTAAATAAGTTTGAGGCCCATAGTAACCATTGCTTAAGTAATCAAAAGTTCCATTAAGTAATGTAATTACAACTATAAATCGAAGGTTGTTTATAATTAACTCTATTGGATGAATTCTATATTGAGTAACAGGATTTAATGCAGTTGAAGAGTGGTGCACTTTGTGAAAGGCCCATAAAAAAGGCAGTTTATGATATGACAAATGCAAAACATAGTAGCTGAAGTCTCCAATTAGAAGCAATGCGATTGTATATAAGACACTTAATGTTGGAATTGATAATGATGTTGGCTTGTAACCCCAATTGTCTAATAAGCCTTCTGTAATGTTGAATTGGAAGTGTCTCGACCAATAAGAGAAGGATGCGATTATTGATATTTTTACAAAGCCATTAAAAAACAGAAAAGCGTAATCAACAAAAGCAGTTTTACTCCAGTAGTTTTCTTTTTTAAATAGGTATTGAAAAAAGTTTTTTGAGGGTTGGGTTTGTGATTTTTTTCTTTTGTAGAAAACGAATAAGGTTAGAAGAACTGATGTTAAGAGGTAGAATGCGTTAATCCTTTTATCCAAGTGATAAAAATATCCAATAACAAGTTGGAATACTTCAATGAATAACTCTTTAAGGTCACTTAACATGTTTACAAAATTAACTAAAAAGAGGTGGGAATCCAAAACATTAAATGTCGTATTATGCTATTGAAAATTTTTNAAATAAAAAAGCCGAAACGTTGAAGTGTTTCGGCTTTTAATTTTGTGCTTTATTTAATTTACTCAGTAATAATTGTTTCGTCAATTTTAANTTTTACACCTGATTTGTAAACGTCAATTAAATTAAGCGTATCTCTTTCTAAAACAACGAAATCAGCTCTATATCCTTTTTTGATGTAACCAAATTCATCATCAATACCCATAAATTCTGCAGGGTATCTAGACGACATTTTTAATGTTTCAGCGAGCTCTATGTTTGCTTCGCTAAAACAATTTTGAACCGAGTCTAGCATTGATACAGCAGAACCAGCTAAGTTTCCTGTTTCTGTTAAGTACATTCCGTCTTTAAAGAAAATTTTGAATTCATCGATTTCGAAATTATCTACAGGATGCTTAACAAATGAAGCATCAGAAACTAAGAATAATTTCCCTTTTTTCGCTCTGTGTGCTATTCTTACAGAAGCGTAGTTACAATGTACACCATCAACGATAATTCCTCCGTAAACATCATCAGAAGAGTCTAGATACGCACCAACTAAACCTGGAGCTCTACTTGTAAACTGCGACTGTGCGTTATAAAGGTGCGTAACTTTAGTAATTCCAGCATCAAATGCCTTCATTGCTTGTTCGTAAGTACAGTTGCTATGTCCTGCTGAAACTGGAATTCCAGCAGCAACTAACATTTTAATATGTTTCTCTTTCACTACTTCAGGAGCACAAGTTAATATCTTGATAACACCTTTACCAGCTTCAATTATTTTTTCAATTTCGTAATCAGTAGCTTCTCTTACAAAGTCCAATGAATGCGCTCCTTTCTTCTCTGGATTAAAAAATGGACCTTCAACGTGAATTCCAATTACACCAGAGTCGGGATCTTTCATCATTTCTCTTACTACACTACATTGAGCAACAATATTGTCTAGAGATGTAGAAACTAGAGTAGGAAGTAAGGATGTGGTACCAAAATCTAAATGTGCTTTATTTGAAATCTTATAATTTTCGACAGAAGCTTTTTGCGTATAAAACGCACCACCACCTCCGTTTACTTGGAGGTCAATGAAACCAGGAACTAAAAGTGCCCCTTTTAAATCAATGATGTTGTCATAGCCAACTAGGTTACTTTTATGAACAACTTTTTTGATTTGATTCCCCTCTGTAACAACAGCACGATTACCTACAAAGGTTTCTCCGTTGAAAATAGAGCAGTTAGTGAATACTTTTGTCATCTTATCCTTATTTTACTAAGCGGTAAATTTGCGATTAAATACCTTACCTATCAAGTTTTTCAAGCACTTTCTTAACGAATAAATGAACATTATTGATAAATAATTGTAATTCATCTGTGAATTAGTATTTCTTAGCTGTAGAAACAGCCTCCCATCGAATTGTCTTGATAATATTTTCAATCTTTATAAGCAATTCTTTAAGTTCTGGCGGAGCATTCGTTCTGACCTTGATTTTCTTATTTTGATCTTTGTTGAAAATTGTAATAAATGTTGATGGTAAATCAGAAACTAGTGCGTCGTTGTATTCTTTTTTTAAACTCCAGAAATTTATTCTTTCAGCATAATTCAAAAGATTTTCAACAGTACCTTTTTTTAGTTTTCCGTTAGATTTTTCAGAAACAATAAAGTTTGACTTGGGATGAACTAAAACTGAATTATCTGAATAAAATGTTATTGAATAAACTGGGCAAGAGCCGTAGCATTGAGTTTTTTGATAAGTCAAAACTTTAACTTTTTGTATCTCTTTACTTTTAGAGATACAAGATGTGAATAAAAAAGGCATTGCTATTAGCAATGCCTTTAATGTGTTTTTCAAGGATACAGTCATTTATTTTTTTCCTTTTTGTTTTGATTGTATTTCATCAATTTTTTTCTGCCAACGAGACTTTGTCATTGGCTTACTCATTTGATCTTCAATTTTAACTAAAATTGCTTTTTCATCAATAATAAATTTCTTGATTGTAATCGTTTGAGCGATTGTAATAAGGTTAGCTAAGAAGTAATAAAAACTTAAACCAGCTGCATAGTTGTTGAACATAAATAACATGAAGACAGGCATTAAGTTCATCATCATTTTCATGTTTTTCTGAATCGCTTCTTGCATATCACCGCCACCACTTTGGCTTGGAGTCATTTGCTGATTGAATTTCATGTAGAAGAACATTGAAATAGCCATAAGTACAGTGAAAATACTTATGTGGCTTCCGTAAATGGGAATTTCGAATCCTAATTGAATGAAATCATCAACCGAAGATAAATCATCGGCCCAAAGAAAGCCTTGATGTCTTAATTCGATAGAAGCAGGGAATAAACGATACAATGCTATTAAAATAGGCATTTGTAATAGTGCGGGAATACAACCAGCAAGTGGATTAACACCGGTCTTTTTATACAATGCCATTGTGGCTTGTTGTTTTTTCACCGGATCGGCATCCTTGTTCTCGGTATTTAATTTTTCTAAATGAGGCTTGATAACTCTCATTTTAGCAGAACTTAAGTAGTTCTTATAAGTAATTGGGAATAATAATAATTTGATTGCGAATGTTAAAAGAATAATTCCAATTCCAATAGATACTCCTAGGTATTCTAATATGAATTGGAAGATAGGATAAAGTATGTATTGGTTAACCCCTCTAAATATTCCCCAACCTAAATTAATTTCATCTTCTAACTCTAAATTCCCATCTTTTATTGATGCCAATAAATCAAAGTCGTTAGGACCAAAAAATAAATCAAAATCGTAATGATTGTCTTTTGATGCGCTAAACTTTAAAGGCGCAACTGCGTGATATTTTTTTAAATAGGTTGTGTCTTCTTCTTTGTAATTAATAGACATAAATGGATTTTTAAATCCATCTCCGTTGTCGATTAGAATGTTTGAGAAAAACTGTTGTTTGAATGATATCCAATCTGTTGTAAATTCAGATGTTTCGCTATCTTCTTGACTTCTTTCGCCTAACCAGTCATAGCCGTCAGCTTGAGAGTGCCAAAAAACAGAAGCACTTTGTCTTTCTATTGAAATACTTTTTTCGATAGAACTAGGAACTTGATTCCATTCTAACTTAAGAGCACCGTCTTCAATAGGAAGAATTGAGCGTTCAAGATCAACCATGTTAATGTCAAAATCAACTAAATAGTCATCAGCATTTAAGGTGTATACGTATTCAATTTTACCGTTTCCATCATCGGAATTTAAGGTGAAAGAAATACTGTTTGAACCTTCAGTAACTTTTAGTTTTTGAACAGAAGGCGTAAACTTAAAGGCATCTGTACTTTGTTCTCTGTTAGAATGTAAGAATTTTATTACTTGTGAATTCCCTTCACCTTCAAAAATGGTTAATTCCCCTTGTTGGTTTAAGTGGTAATCTTCATAAGATCTGTATTCTTTTAATACAGCCTTAGTTACATAAGCACCATTGGTATTGATGTATAATCTTAATTTATTGTTCTCGATGATTACTTCATCCGCTTTTAAATTAGCAGAATTAGCAAAAAGACCATATTGATCTTTTAATTTTTCATTTTGAATTTTGAACCTGATTTTATCTTCGTAAGTTAAACTAGAATCGATAGTTTGAATTACAATTGGTGATGCAGGTTTTAAAGTAGCTTTAGTTGCAGCTATAACTGTGTCCGATTTTTTGTTGTTAAAGGCTTCAATATTTGCCCTTTGTTGATCGATAGGGACTTGTTGAGAGCTATTATAAGCAACGAAGCCAATAACGATTCCTACTATTAATACCCAACCAATAATTTGATTTTTATCCATTGTTAATGACTTAAAATTCTTTGTTAAAATTCTAAATTATACGTTTTCTAAAGCAGCTTTTACAAACCCAATAAACAATGGGTGAGGATTGGCTACAGTACTTTTATATTCCGGGTGAAATTGAACTCCAATAAAATATGGATGATTTTTAATTTCAACTACTTCAACCAATCCTGTTTCAGTATTGATTCCGGTAGCCTTCATACCTGCTTTTTCGAAATCATCCTTGTAAACATTATTGAATTCATATCTATGGCGGTGTCTTTCCGAAATTTCTGTTGCACCGTAAGCTTGNTGTGCAATAGATCCTTCTTCTAACGTACACGGATAAGCTCCTAATCTCATGGTTCCTCCCATGTTTCTGATTTTCTTTTGCTCTTCCATTAAATCAATAACAGGGTGTTTCGTGTCGCTATTGATTTCTTTTGAAGAGGATTCCAATCCCATTACGTTTTGAGCAAATTCAACAACTGCACATTGCATTCCTAAACAAATTCCAAAGAAAGGAGTTTTGTTTTCTCTTGCAAATTTAACGGCTGCGAGTTTCCCTGCTATTCCTCTTTCTCCAAATCCTGGAGCAACTAGAATACCGTTTAGATGTCCTAGCTTTTCTTGTACATTCTCGCTATTGATACTTTCTGAGTGAATCCATTCTAGTTCAACATTGCATTCGTTATTAGCACCTGCATGAATAAACCCTTCTGCAATTGATTTATAAGAATCTTTTAACTCAATATATTTACCAACTAATCCAATTTTCACTGAATTCTTTGGGTTTTTTAATCTTTTAAGGAAAGACTTCCATGTTTTTAATTCTGGTTCTTCTCCTAATTCTAACCCTAATTTTCTGATGGCAACTTTATCTAATTCTTCTTCCATCATTAATAATGGAACATCATAAATTGTTTTAGCATCTAAAGAAGCGATTACTGCTTGCGGCTCAACATTACAGAATCGTGCAATTTTATTTCTTACTTCTCTTGGGATTTCATGTTCTGCTCTACACACTAAAATATCTGGTTGCAATCCATATTCTAATAATTTTTTAACAGAATGCTGAGTTGGTTTCGTTTTTAATTCACCAGATGCAGCCAAGAATGGAATAAGTGTTAAATGAATTACTAAACAGTCACTTCCTAATTCCCATCTAAGTTGACGAACAGATTCAATATAAGGTAAAGATTCGATGTCCCCAACAGTACCACCAATCTCTGTAATTACAACATCCCAATTCCCGTTTTCACCTAATAATTTAATACTAGATTTTATTTCATCGGTAATGTGTGGAATAATTTGAACAGTTTTTCCTAAGTATTCACCTTTTCTTTCCTTATTTATTACATTTTGGTATACTCTACCAGTCGTAATGTTATTGGCTTGAGAAGTAGGTACACTTAAGAAACGTTCGTAGTGCCCAAGGTCTAAATCTGTTTCAGCGCCATCATCAGTTACAAAACATTCACCATGTTCGTATGGATTTAATGTCCCTGGATCCACATTTATGTATGGATCTAGTTTTTGTATTGTAGTGGAGTAGCCTCTTGATTGTAAGAGTTTTGCTAGTGAAGCTGAAACTATTCCTTTTCCTAAAGAAGAAGTAACTCCTCCTGTTACGAAAATGTACTTTGTGTTGGGCATAAATCTGTTACGTTTAACAGGGGACAAAAATACTAAGAATATAAGAGCTAGAGAAAATAAAAAGAGTGTATTTCTCTAATTTTTCAACAAAAGTGAATTAGTGCAATATTTTAAATACTAATTCCTTTAAGAGTTCACCTTCCGATGTAGATGTATTACCGTAACCTTTCGATTTTAAATCATATTCGTTTAGATGACTTATTATATTGAACACCTGTCTTTTACTGAAGTTTCTTTTGCCTGTAGCGTAATCTTTTACAAAGAATTTACTTACGCCAATTGTTTGTGCGAGAACTTCAGGTGAGTCGGAGGGAGCAAAATAACATCCCATTACTTTTGAAAATAATCGGTACAACATTGGAATTGTGGCAGCTAAAGGATAATTTTTAGGGTTGGCTCCAAAATGTTTTACAATTCGATTGGCTTTAGCGATATCTCTATTTACCAGTGCCGTTCCTAATTCGAAATTGTTATAATCTTTACTGATTCCGATGTTATTTTCGATAACCTCAGGAGTAATAACTGAGTTTTTAGGAAGCGTGATTGCTAATTTTTTTAGTTCATTACTAATTTTAGCTAAGTCATTCCCAAGATATTCACTTATTATTACTGCCGATTTTTCGGAGATTTGAAGGTGTTCACTTTCTACTTGGTTTACAATCCAAGCTGGGATTTGATTTTCGTAGAGTTTTTTAGATTCAAATTGAATAATGTTTTTCCCGAATTTTTTAGAAACCCCTGCTGGAACTTTTTTCCCTTTGTGCGAAAATACTAAAACAGTTTGTGCTTGTGGATTATTCGCATAAGCAATTAACTCATCAAATTTTTTGAAGTTTTGTGCTTCTCTTACTGAAATTACTTGGTGAGAACCCATCATCGGAAACCTCTTCGCTGCGTTTACAACACTTTGTAATTCAGAATCTCTTCCATAAAGAATTGTTTGATCGAAATCTCTAGCGGACTCATCAATGATTTTAGATGTTATAAATTTTTCGATTAAATCAATAAAGTGAGGTTCATCTCCGTGCAGAAAATATACAGGAGCATAATTCCCTTTGGCAATATCTTTAATGATGTTTTGATAGCTCACTTGATAAAGTTAAGTAATGCTCATGATTAAACATAAAAAATCCAACGAAGAAATGGGATTTTAGTATTGTAACTAATTAAAGGTCTTTATCTCTAATTTCAAGAATACAATCATGCGTTCTCGTTCCATCTGATGAAAGTTTGGAAGTACTTTCAATAATAGAGTCTTCTGGTGAAACCGTAATGATTGATTGAGCAGATTGGTAAGAAATGGAATCAAAAAAAGAGGTACAGTCATAAATTTCAAAATCTCCTTGTTCACTAAAAGAGGTTATTTTTATAATTCCCCCTGAATTAATGTAAAAAGTATCGGCAATTGAATGTTCGCTTTCTACGTTAATGTTAAGCGCACTTGATGTTGTGTTTTTAACAAATCCATTGTATTGTGTGGAATTGGAGTTACAGCTACTAACAGCGAAGGTAAGTAATACTGCAGTGAAGGTAACTTGTGATTTCATAGTTAATTTAGTTTGAACTAAAGATAGTTGATTTGAAGAGTTTAATGTTTTTTTGAGACAAGACTTAGATTATTTAAACCCTTCATTAACGCCTAATCCAAACAAAGCAAAATCATATTTAGTAGGGTCGTTCGGGTCTAGTTTTGAAAGTTTAGAAGTTATTTCTGAGACAGCTTTCCAATCGTTTTGTTTTCTTGTTAATAAACCTAATGATCTTCCTACATTACTGGTATGTACATCTAATGGAAGATGAAGTTTAGCAGTAGGTATAAGTTCGTTCCAAATACCCAAATCAACCCCGTTTTCGTCTTTTCTAGTCATCCATCTGAAATACATACATACCCTTTTTGAGGCTGATCCTTTTAGTGGGTCGGGGAGATGTTTAGTACTTCGGTCAGCATATGCGTTTTCGAAAAAAACTTTTTTGAAATGATGTAAGGCTTCTTGTTGCGTGTGGTGTTCTTTAAAAAGTTTAGAGAAACAATCTCCAAGCGTTTTATGTTGTTTATAAATTTTTTGAAGCGCAAAAGCAAAGGTTGTACAGTCTTGTGCGTTAAATGTTCGGTGTTTGAAATCTGTAAATGCGTTTAAATCAGATTCTTGAAAATTTGTAATGAAATCAAAAGGACTGTTGTCCATCCGTTCCATTAAATTGGTTGCNTTTTTGATAATTGATTTTCGATTTCCCCAAGCTAAAATNGANGCGAAAAGACCCGATATTTCAACATCTTCTATTTTTGAATAGGAGTGAGGGATTTTGATAGGATCGTCTTCAATAAAATCAAAATTATTGTATTGAACGTATTTCTCGTTTAAGAAATCTTTTAATTCAGACTTTGTCATTTTTTAAAATTTGTCCGTCTGCAATTTCGATAACCCTGTCTGACAAAGCAGCAAGTTCTCTATTGTGTGTAACGATAATAAATGTTTGTTGAAGCGAATTTTTTAATTCAATGAATAAATTATGCAATTCATCTGCATTGTTCGAATCTAGGTTTCCTGAAGGTTCATCCGCAAGAATTACAGAAGGTTCATTAATTAATGCTCTAGCAACGGCAACCCTTTGTTGTTCGCCACCACTCATTTCGCTAGGCTTGTGTGTTGCTCGATGGCCGATTTTTAATGTTTTAAGTAGTTCATTGGCTTCTGCTTCAACATCGCTTCTTTTTCTTCCTTGAATTAAGCCCGGCATTATAACGTTTTCTAGTGCTGTGAATTCCGGTAGTAAATGATGGAATTGAAAAACAAACCCAATATCGTTGTTTCTAAACTTTGAAATATTTTTATCATTAAGATTGTGAACAGGGGTGTTATTAATGATTAGTTCTCCTGAATCAGGCTTATCTAATGTACCAAGAATTTGGAGTAAAGTTGTTTTACCAGCACCAGAGGCTCCTATAATCGTTACTAATTCACCTTTTTCGATGGTTAAATCAATTCCGTTTAGGATTGAATTTCCATCGTATGATTTTTTGATGTTTTTTGCCTGAATCATTGATGATAAAGATAGCTATTTGATTTATAAGTGAAGTTACACAAAAGATGCTTGTTGAAAACTACTTGCTTTTTATATCCGTAAGGTTTGCAAGCGTTCAACTACTTGTGTAAATTTCAAAAATAAATTTAAACAACGAACTATGAAAAGGTTTATTGGAGTTGATATTGGTGGTACAAACACTAAGATTGGTATTGTAACAAGAGATGGAGAAATAACTGAGAAAATTAAGTATCCAACTGCTGAGTTAAGTTTAGGTGATGGGTTTATCAAGAACTTTAGCCAGAAACTGGAAGAATTGTTATTGGCTAATCCAGATATTAAAAATGTTGGAATAGGTATACCAGGATTAATTTCTAAAGACAGAAGATCGTTGTTGGATTTGGCGAATATTCCAAGTTTAAGCGGAGTTGCAATTTTAGATAAACTTGAAAAATTATTACCAGGCTATCAATTTGCTTTAGATAACGACGCAAATGCAGCTTGTTTAGGGGAGCATTATTTTTCTGAGCACGACTTACCCAGTACATTTTTAATGGTAACATTAGGTACTGGTATTGGTGGAGCTGCTGTTATTGATGGGGAATTGTTTTTAGGTGGAAATGGTAATGGTGTTGAAGTAGGGCACATGTTGGCAGATGAGGATCATGTTTATGAAGACTTCATTAGTAAACGTGCTATGGTTCAGTATGTATTTCTTAAGTTGGAAAAGGATAAGTACAAAGATTCAGTTTTAGCTGAAATAGATAAAGAACTGTTGAACGCAAAAGATATTGAGCTTGCTTTGAAGTCGGGAGATAAATTGGCTAAAAAGGTATATAGTCATTTTGGAAAATGGCTGGGCAAAAATTTAGTTTCATCCATGAGAGTATTGGATATCAACACAATTCTTTTAGGAGGTGGNGTTTCTAAAACTTTTAAGTATATGGAAGAGCCAATGATGAAAGAGATTAACAAGTTTNTAGGCGATTANTACACTAAGGANTTGGTGATTATGAAGGCATCTTTAAAAAATGAAGCTGGAATTATTGGAGCAGCTTCGTTGAATTTTAAATAAGGCATTTTACATTTAATAACCGAGTGTCTTCAGCATGTTTTCAGAAGATTGCTCCTCAGCGAAGACTTCAAAATCTAGCTCATTGTTTTCATCTCTAGAAATCACAACGTGTTTGGGTGATGGAATAAGGCAATGTTTTATGCCTCCATATCCAGATAAAGCTTCTTGATAAGCTCCGGTATTAAAAAGCCCGATGTACAATTTATTCTCATCAAGGTTAGGCATGAACAGTTTGTTGTTGTGCATGTCTGCATTATAAAAGTCCATGCTGTCGCATGTTAATCCACCTAGAAAAGCTGTTTTGTAATCGTTGTGCCAATTGTTAATTGGTAAAATAATAAAGCGTTGATCGATTCCCCAAGTATCGGGTAGAGTTGTCATAAACGAGTTATCAATCATATACCAAGACTCTCGATCGTTTTGGTTTTTTTCATCCAGTACACTATAAAAGTTAGCACTCGCCTCGGCAACTGTGTAAGTACCAAACTCTGTGAAAATATTTGGTTCTTCAGTATTACTTTCTTTACAAGTCTCTTTAATTTCTTTTAAGATTTGGTAGATGAAATCCTCATAATTATAATCGAAATCTAATTTGTTTTTAAATGGTAACCCTCCTCCTATATTTAATCCCGTTAGGGTAGGGCATATTTTTTTTAGTTCAGCATAAATTTTTAAACATTTAGCCAATTCATTCCAATAGTAAACTTGATCTTTTATTCCCGTATTGATAAAGAAATGCAGCATAACTAAAGAGCCATGAGGATGATCTTGTAATTGGGATTTATAATAATCCACTATTATTTTAGGTTGAATACCTAGTCTACTTGTATAAAATTGAAAATTGGGAACTTCTTCGGTTGCGATTCTAAGTCCGTATTTAAAAGGCTTTTTTATTTCAGCAGCATAGGCCTTAAATTCTTCCGTATTATCTAAAATTGGGATTGTATTATTAAAATCATTGTTAATGAGTTTAATAATGTTTTTAGTGTATTCGGGTCTTTTAAAGCCATTACAAACAATAAACTTATCTTTTGATAAATGTCCGGATTTGTATAAACTTTCGATTATAGGAATGTCATAAGCAGACGATGTTTCTAGGTGCACACCATTATTCAATACTTCTTTTAGTACAAAAGAAAAATGGGAACTTTTGGTACAATAGCAATAGGTATAATCACCTTCGTATTCCAACTTTTGCATTGTTGAATTAAACATCTCCTTTGCTTTATTAATTTGCCGTGAAATAATGGGGAGGTAGGTGATTTTTAGTGGAGTTCCGTGTTTTTCAAGAATAGGTTTTAAATCTATACCGTTAAATGATAAATCGCCCTGATTACTAACTTTAAATTCAGGGGAGTTTTTTAAATCATCTTTTAAAAGTTCGTGATATGAAAACGTCGACATCTATAATAACTTGATTCATTAAAAGTAATTAAAAACTACTTGTCAAAATGGAATTTATTTAAGAAATTAATGGGATGAAAAATATTATTTTTTCAATTTTCTTATTCACCTCTTTGTTGTCTTACACTCAATTAGACAATCTTTCAAATTTCACTTATGAGACTAAGTTAAACGATATTTGGGGTTACGAGGATGAAAAAGGAAACAGCTATGCGTTAGTTGGGTTGTTGGATGGGGTAAGTATTGTTAATGTTACAAACCCAAACCTTCCCGTTGAGGTTTATCGAAAAAAGAGTGTTGAGTCTATATGGCGAGATTTAAAAGTTTATAAAGATTTTTTATATGTTACGAATGAGTCGGATTCTGGAATAGAAATCTTTGATTTAAGTGGGTTACCCGAATCAAACATAATTCCCAGCGTTAATTTTAAAGGAGCGTTCGAAAAAGCGTTTAGTTCAGCTCACAACTTATTTATTGATGAACAAGGATATTGCTACGTTGTTGGTGCTAATAGAGGTAATGGTGGCATGATCGTATATGATTTAAATGAAAATCCAACCTCACCTAAAGAAATTGGTTTTTACAACGATCATTATATACATGATGTTTATGTTAGAAATGACACAGCATATACTGCTGATATTTCCGAAAATCGATTTTCAATTTTAGATGTTTCTGATTTAAATCATATTACAAGGTTAGGCTCAGCGGAAACAAAAGACGGAATAACCCACAATACTTGGTTATCGAAAAATGGAAATACGTTATATACTTCAGATGAATTAAATGGTGGAGAAATAGGTGCTTATGATGTTTCGAGTACAAATAATATTGAACGTGTTGGAGGGTTTAAATCCAGATTTGGAGGAGATGAAATGCCTCACAATGTTTTAGTGAAAGATAGCTTATTGTTTATCTCTTATTACAAAGAAGGATTAATAGTAGTTGACGCAACCATACCTAGCAATTTAATAGAGTTAGATCGGTTTGATTCTAATAAAGATTTAAGCGGACCAGGATCAGGCGGTAATTGGGGTGTTTATCCTTATTTATCAAATGGATTAATCTTGATATCGGATGTTCAAAAAGGACTATTTGTATTGGATTATACGAAAGAGAAAGCATCTTTTGTTTTTGGAACGATCAAAGATTTAGAGACTGGGTTTCCACTTAATTCAGTAAATGTATTTGGAATAGGAAATAGTATGAATTCAGAATCAGATTTTTCAGGTTCTTTTGAAACGGGACTAAATGAAATTGGGTTAAAACAATTGGTTTTTCATAAATCAGGCTATCAATCTGATACAGTTAATGTTGAATTACTAAGAGGAGAGATAGTTACTTTAAATGTCTTTTTAAAGCCAATTCCCAAAGTGAACTTTTTTTTAACCATTAAAGATGTATTTGGTCAAAACTTATCCAATATATCTGTTGCTATACAAGGCACTAATTACCTTAAATCATTTAAAACGGATACTGAGGATGGTTTGTTGATTCCTGATCTTTTTGAGGGATATTTTTCTATTTATGTTGGTGGATGGGGATACATAAATAATTGTTTTACTGAACATCTCACACAGGAAAACAACACTTTCTCTATTGTTTTATTAGAAGGAATTAGTGATGACTTCTCTGTTGATCAAGGTTGGGAAACTAGTTGGGAAGAAGGAGACGGAATGTGGGAAAGAGTAAAACCAGAAGCTTCTTATTCTTTTGGGTCGATTGTACAATATGACCCTGAAGGTGACGCTAGTGCTTTTGACTGTGGGGATTTTGCTTTCTGTACTGAAATAAGCCCTTTAATGTCAGCGTCAAGTTCAACTGTTAACTGGAAGAATTCCTTAATATCTCCCGAGATTATTTTTCCAAGTAACTTAGATGATGCAACCTTTTCATTTAAATATTGGCTAGGGATTGATGAATTTGGAAATGATACTTTGAAAATTGGATTAATTAATAAGAATGACACCATTTTTAAGCTTTTAGCAACAGTTGATACTCCAACTAATGAGTGGGTTTGGAGTAGCTTTAACCTTTTTGATGTTTTTCCTAATGCTGAAAGTGTACGTTTTATAGTTGAAATAAATGATAATTTAGAACCTTGGAATATAGTAGATGCAGCTTTAGATGAATTTAAAGTTGAATTCTCAACTGGTGGTAGAGAATTAACGAACGTTTGCTTTGAGCAAACTAAACTTGAAATAGTAGTATCATGTGCGAATAAAGGTGTGAAATTATTTGATTCAAAGGGAAGGCTTATTCGGTTTACGAATCAAAAAAAGTTATCCATTGGAGGCTTGAAAACAGGGTTATATTTACTAGAAACAAACGAGTTTAAATCTCAAAAAATAATTATCAGATGATTACTAAATCAGGAAATATTGAAATCCCAGGCTTAAATGGCAGAGGGATTGTAATGGATTACAGGCACAACGAGAATTCGAATCAAAAACCACTAATTTTATTTTGTCATGGTTTTAAAGGTTTTAAGGATTGGGGGCACTTTAATTTAATTGCAGATGAATTTGCAAAGAAGGATTTTATTCTATTAAAGTTTAATTTTTCTTTTAATGGTGGAACTTTTGAAAATCCTATTGATTTTCCAGATTTAGAAGCTTTTGGTAACAACAACCACTCTAAAGAATTAGACGATGTAAATCAAGTTGTGAAATATGTTCAATCTGAAAGTATAGCGCTTCCATATTGGAATGGTGAAATTTATATTTTAGGTCATAGTAAAGGTGGTGGATTAGTATCTGTAGCTGCTGGGCAAAATAATGAGATTATAAAATTAGCAACATGGGCCTCTATCAGTGATTTCAATTATGCGATTCCTAGGGGAGAGAAATTATTAACTTGGAAAGAGGAGGGTGTGCAGTTTATAAAAAATGGAAGAACGAAACAAGATATGCCTATGTATTATCAGTTTGTTCTTGATTTACAAACAAACAGTCGGAAATTATCCATCCAAAAAGCTGTTGAAAATTTAAAAATTCCACATTTAATTATTCATGGAACAGGAGACGAATCTGTGGATATTAAAAATGGTCGTTTGTTAAAGTTGTGGAATAATAATGCGGATTTTTTTGAAATCGAAAATGCCAATCATGTTTTTAATGGAAAACATCCTTGGATACAAAATAATTTACCTGAGCAAACCGTTAAGGCCATTGAAAAAACAGTTGAATTCTTTCAATCTTAGCTTGTTTTTTAGATTTTGCTTAAGATTAGGTTGATTTATTCTTCTGAAATAAGATTGAAATTAAACATTTAGACATATTTTTGCGCGATGCGGAATTTAGTAATAATAGCTTCATTTTTATTAATGTTGTCTTGTAAGTCTACTTATGAGGAAACATTAAAGAGTAGAGATGTAGAAAAAAAGGAAGAATTAGCATTCAAATTATACGAGAAAGAAGACTTTTTCAAAGCATCAGATTTATTTAAGTCGTTAATTCAAGATGTAACTGGTGGGACAGAAATAGAGAAAATGTTTTTCTTCTATGCTATGTGTGATTACAAGATGGGTGATTATGGACTCGCTGCCTATGAGTTTGAGCGTTTAATTCAAAAATTCCCAAGAGGAAACTACACAGAAGAATCACAGTTTTTAATTGGAATGTCAAACTTCGAAAAAGCACCACCCTCTTACCTAGATCAAGATTATACAAAAAGAGCCATTGAATCTTTTCAACTTTTTTTAGATAAATACCCAAATAGTAAACGCAAGGTAGAAGTAAATGAAAAAGTAGATTTCTTAACTCAACGAATAGAGGTTAAAATGTACGACCAGGCCATATTGTACTATAGAATGGGAGAGTATAAGTCTTCAGTTGTAGCCTTAGAAGGTTTGTTAAATGAATTTCCAGATTCTGATTATGCAGAGGAAGTTGATTTTAAAATTGCCGATTCTCATTTTAAATTGGCTAAACAAAGTATTGAATCAAAACAAATTGAACGTTTTAAGAAAGCTGTAAAGGCATCAACTAAATTCAATAAGAAGTATAAGGAAAGTAAGTTTTTAGATCGGTCTAGCCTGATTGCTAAAAAAAGTTTAGAAGAAGTTGATCGTTTAAAGAGGGAGCTTCCCGAGTATTATCATAAAACGGGTAAATATGATAAATCAATTGAGCTGTATGAAACATTGTTAAGAAGAACATCTAAAGAAGCGGAAAAGCAAAAAATTGCAATTAAGTTATTTAAAGTATACCATACTAAAGCACAAAAAGGATTTACGCAGAATAAAGTAGAGAACTATGAAAACTTAATGACATACTACAATGCTTTAAGTGAGTCAAATCGATTATTTATTAACTCAACTATAAGTAAAGAAGTTGCTTCCTCAAAAATGGGATATCAGCAGTATAAATCAAGTGCGGCTTATCAATTATATAAAGAAGGGAAGTACTTTTTTGCTGTTGCTCAATACAAAGTTTTAATGAAGGATACAGCAATAAATACTACGCCTAAAGATTGGTATTTTTATATGATGGCCAATTATAGGTTTGCTAATTCGCAAGAAGCACAAATAAAACGAAATTCATTAGATTCTATAAAAGAATTTCATTCAATTATATCTGATAAGATATCAGCATCCACTTCAAGTTATAAAGGTAAAACAGTAAAGCTTATTAAAAAAGTAGACGAAGAGTTAACTGCATATCCTGTCTTATTGGTTAAGGAACCTTACAGAAATGGTAAATATAAAATTGGTATGACCAGGGCTCAGAAATTACTTAGATCAGAATTAAGTGAGAAAGATGAGGAAGAAATTGTATATTTGCTGATTAGTACTTCAATTAAGCATGCGTCTAAAGGGAAGAGATTCGAGAGATTCAGTCGCTTTGAGTTTGCAGAAAGTGTTTGTGAGCTTTATAAGCCAAGGGTTAAAAGTCTTGAAAACGTTGTGCGATTGAAGAAATTAGAAGAGAAGATTAACAAAGCACTTTTAAAGTATCAAATAAACGAGGAGTAATGGACTACAAAAAAACAACTGCACCAGGATCAACAATCACAAGAGATGTTACAGACTTTTCTAAAGGTGAAAATGTATACGAAGTATTAAATGTTTTAGCTAAAAGAGCTGATCAAATTGGTAGTGAATTGAAGCAGGAGTTGAACTCTAAATTAGAGGAATTCGCATCTTCTACTGATAATTTGGAAGAGATTTTTGAAAACAGAGAGCAAATCGAAATTTCAAAGTTTTATGAAAAGTTACCCAAGCCAGGTTTAATTGCTCAAGAAGAATGGGTTAATGAAGAGATCTACTTTAGAAATCCAAATAAAGTGATTGTTGAAAATGAAACTGAAAAAGAGTAAAATTCTTTTTTATCTAATATGCTTAAGGGCAAAAAAATACTAATCGCTGTTTCGGGCAGCATAGCTGCTTACAAAACTACATATTTAGTTAGAGCCTTAAAAAAACTTCAAGCGGAGGTGAAAGTTGTAATGACTTCCTCCGCTTGTGATTTTATAGGACCTCTTACTTTATCTACTGTTTCAGAGAATCCTGTACATTCTAAATTTTACAATTCCGATTCAGGTGAATGGGCTAACCATGTAGATCTTGGCCTTTGGTCCGATTTAATGGTTGTTGCTCCGGCATCTGCAAATACCATTTCTAAAATGGCTAACGGAATTTGTGACAATTTACTTATTGCAACCTATTTATCTGCAAAATGTCCTGTTTGGTTTGCTCCTGCAATGGATTTAGATATGTACAAACATCCTTCAACCCTAATTAATATTCAAAAATTAAAAGATTTCGGTAACGTTTGTATTGAGTCTACAAGTGGAGAGCTTGCTAGTGGTTTAATAGGTGAAGGCAGAATGGAGGAGCCTGATGTTATCTCTGAAAAAATAAAACAGTTTTTCCTTTTAGAACAAGACTTTTCTGGGAAATCGGTATTAATTACTGCCGGACCAACATTTGAAGCTATTGATCCCGTTCGATTTATCGGAAATCATTCAAGTGGAAAAATGGGGATTGTAATTGCTGATGAGTTTGCATCTCGTGGAGCGAATGTGACACTAATTTGTGGACCTTCAATTTTACAGCATAAAAACGACTCTATTACGAGAGTAAATGTAGTTTCTGCACAGGAAATGTTTTTAGCTGCAGATAAACTAAGAGATACTTTGGATATTGCTGTTATGGCTGCTGCTGTAGCTGATTATACCCCTGCTGAAATTTCCTTAGAGAAGGTCAAGAAAAAAGAAGGCGATTTAAAAATTAAACTAAAGCGTACTACCGATATTATTAAGTCATTAGGTGCGTCTAAAAAACCTCATCAAATTTTGATTGGTTTTGCAATGGAAACTCAAAATGAGATTGAAAATGCAAAAAAGAAAGTAATTGTAAAAAACGCAGATATTATAGTACTGAATTCGCTTAAAGACAAAGGAGCAGGATTTAAAACGGATACGAATAAAGTAACTTTTGTTTATCCAAACAATAAATTGAAAGAGTTTGAGTTAAAATCAAAATTAGATGTTGCTAGAGATATAGTAAACGCAGTTAAAGATTTATTAAACAATGATTAAATACCTATCCATTCTTTTTGTTTTTGTTTCCTTTACTGTTAAGAGCCAGGAATTAAATGCTAATGTTGTAATTAATCATCAACAAGTTAGGAGTTCAGACGATTACATTTATGACAATATGAAAAAGTCCTTTACGGAGTTTTTAAATAATCGTAAATGGACGGGCGATAAATATAAATTAGAGGAAAGAATAGAATGTTCGTTTTTTATCACAATTAGTAGTAGAAATGGTAATGGTTTTTCTGGTTCAATACAGGTTCAGAGTGGTCGTCCTGTTTTTGGGATAAATTATAAAACAACTATGTTTATTGTAAATGATAATGATTTTGATTTTGTTTATGTAGACCAGCAAGCATTGGATTTTAATCAAAATGAATTTACTTCTAATTTAACTTCAATTTTCGCTTTTTATACTTACGCTATTTTGGGATTAGAGTACGACTCTATGAGTAAAGACGGTGGATCAAAGTATATTTCTAAGGCTTTTGATATAATGACAGTCGCTCAAAATGGTGGAGGGTCTGGTTGGCGTTCATCTGATGGAAGTCAAAATAGGTATTGGCTAATTGAAAATTTAAACAATCCTGCTTTTAAAGACTTTAGAGATTGTATGTATAAGTATCACAGAGAAGGATTGGATTTAATGCATAAAAACAAAAAGCAAGGTGAATATGCTATATTTAAAGCTTTACTTTCCTTAGAAAGCGTACATAAGCGTCAGCCGTCTTCTTATTTATTACAAGTATTCTTTAATGGAAAGGCAGATGAGGTAGTGAATGTTTTTCAAAAAGCAACTCCACAACAAAAGTCAAAATTAGTTCCTGTATTAATTAAGATTGACCCGGGAAACACAAAGAAATATAATAAGATCATAAAAGGAACTTAAAAATTTATTACTTTTTAGATTTACGGACTTATAAAGTCATTATCCCTTTTGAATGATTAGATTCTTGCTTTTTTTAGTCGGATTTTTTTTTACATCGATTGCTGTTTCTCAAAAGTTGGAATGGGAGAAAATTCCTGCATATAAGTTAGTAAGTCCCAATTCGGGGGGATATAAGAGTGAAAGGCGACAGTTTGACTCTTCTTTGATAAACGTATTAACAAAAAGTAAAAAGCTTCCTTATTTTAAGGGGTTTAATTTTAATAATCCATATCAATACCTTCCTCAACCAGTTGGGAGTGAGTTTCCCCAAGTACTTAATTGTTTACCTTCAGCAAGGTATTATATGCCTGATTCAAATACCTACACTTTTGAAAACACCGGGGAAGTTATTTGCTTTGGCTATTCTTCTGAATATACTTCCAAATTTTTCAAACCTTTTTATTTTAAGAATGAAGAGGTTTCGGTTGGAGAGTATAGAGCGTTTTTACATTATGTTAAAGATTCAATTATTAGGACGTTTTTGGGAGAGGAAGATCCAAATCGTTATTTGATAGAGGAAGGTGAATATCAATATAAATTGAATTGGAAACAGAAACTTCCTGATTATAAAAATGATACTAATTACACTTGGTTACTTGATGAGTTTTTTGACAAAGTAAATAGCCTTTATAAAAAAGGTGATTCTTCATATGTTTTTCAAAAAAACAGGTTTAAGTATGAAGGGACGTTTGTAATGAAAGATTGTTGGAATGACGCTCAAGATTCATATGAATGTTTAGAAAGACGAGTTATAAATGTTTTTCCTGACACTTCAGCCTGGTTTAGGCATTTTCCTTATTCATGGATTGAACCAATGGAGATACTTTACAACTGGCACCCTTTTTACTATAATTACCCGGTTGTAGGTCTTAATTATGAGCAAGTTCAAGCATTTTTAAATTGGAAGGAAAACCAATTAAGGAAGAAGTTTAGTAATGAAAACTTCGAAATTATAGTGTCACTTCCTAATCCCATTGAATATGAATATGTTGTAAGTACCTCCTTTGATCAGCAAAAACCTGATTTTAGAAACAAAAAAAATGAATCGGTTTCTTTAAATGCAGGAGATAAAGTTAAGTTTTACTCTTTAATTCTAAAGGATTCTATTCGTTTATTTAGAACAGGAAAAATTAAAAAAGAGAAAAAAGTTAACCCCTATTCAATAAGTGAAGGCAATTTTGTTTTTGATGGTGCGCTGCACACCGCCCCAGTTGATTTTGTCTCAGAAGATTATCCTAAACTTCATGTTCTTGGTAATGGAATTAAGCATTTAGGGAGTAATGTTTCTGAATGGATTGATTATTCTTTTAAGGATTATCAAAGATATTTTGATTGTCAAAATACAGAGCCTAGTAATAAAGAAAACAAATGGAATAAAAATTACAGGATGGTAATGGGCGGTAATTGGTATGATGAGAAAACAACGTTGAATTATGGCGCTCCTTTAAATTCAATTTACTCCAAAACATTTGCTCATAAGGATTCTGCTTTTTGTACAGTTGGATTTAGGTATGTAATTCGAATCATCCAAAAAACAGAATCAGAAAGTAAGTATTTAGATGACATTATTCCTGCTCCAAATGTTAGTTGGTTCGATTCCCTTTCAACGGCAAAGGTTAAGAAATTACCAAATACTTTTAGAAAATTAAAGTCATTAGGTTATAAAGTGGCCTTAGATTCTCTAATAGGAAACTGGTATAGTCGAAAAATTATTTTTGTACCAGAAGAATTGGAAGTGAAAATGATTGATGAGAATGTATATTGTATAGATACAATAAGTGGAAGGTTCATAAGAATTCTTAGAGGAAAGTTAATGACTCAAAAGCAGGATCAGTTTATTAAGTATTTAAAACCTTATGTTTTTCATGGAGATCGATTTTATTCAATTACAGAGAAGAGTGAAGATATGATTGGGCAATACAGTTTTACTTGCTTCGATAAAGGGATTATTATTTTATCACAAAAAATGTACGATTAAAATTGATTTTAAGAATAATCTCAAAAAAAAAGTCTCGATTTGTCGAGACTTTTAAAACGTAATACTATTTAAAAATTACTTATTCTTTTCAGCTTCTTCTTCTTC